>WBZN01000044.1_pt1 | contig 203118 bp, 195 predicted proteins | sample 5204281 | NCBI WGS metagenome assembly WBZN01 (sample SAMN12344347, study PRJNA552823) | activated sludge metagenome | biome: Activated sludge suspended growth; feature: Nitrification reactor; material: Wastewater; isolation source: activated sludge from nitrification reactor of wastewater...
AATGTCCCGATGAACCACTTTTGCTCAAGCAGATCGTCGAGATTGACGTGAAGCGCTCCGGCGAAGAGCAGGAAACTGAGCATCCCATGCAGGAGAGCCTCATCGAAGTCGATGTTCTGAATGAAGCTGGCGGCCTCACCTGCGATGCCATACCCCAACTTGCCCAGAAACAGCAACGCGAGGGACATGGCCAACGCAATGGCCATCAGGCCGATTGTCACGGGCAGTTTGATATATCGGTGATTGAGGTAGCTGAACCCCGCCGAAAGGCAGACCAGCACCGTGACGGTTTGAATCAGAGTCATCGCAAGCCGGAGTCCCTCAAAGACTCCCCCTATACGGCAGACGCGTCGTGCCGATTGGCGCCTCAATCTGGGCGGCTTGGCCCGGCTTCGCCGACCACCGTGCTTCGCAAGCCTCAGCCATGTGCGCAGAATTCTGAAGAGGGCGGAAATACTCAAGGACCACAGCTACGCTAGGAGTCCAAGCCAACCGCACATACTTACCGTAGCGAGAGCGACTGTAACGGCGAGCCTCTCCGCTCCTGCGCAAACCTGGTCGAATCTCCGGCGCTATCCTCATGAGTTCAGGGAAACAGCACGCCGCACAACCTTTCACCGAAGAGCCTCCCGCCGATGCAACGGCATACGCTTCTTTCTTATGACGCGAGGGCCGTGATGCGTCGCAACCGCCAAGGAGTCCCACGAAATGATCATGCGCCCTATTTCACGAATGACGTCGGGCATCGAAAGGCCCTCAAACAACCCCGCTGCAAACGCAGCGCGCTTGTCCGTAACAGAAAGAGCCTGCTTCCGCAAGCAGACCATGGGCTAATTTAATCTACCTATTGCCTACGTGTTTAGCCTCAGTTACAGTGCGCCCCTGGGCGCCTGACTCCCTCAGGACCCGACAGGCAGAAATCAACTCCGCCCACGATGCAGCAGGAGTCCTCCATGGAAGCCACAATGAAGCGCTGTCTTGGATACTGTGGTTACGTGCTGTGCGTCCTATACCTGTTCAATCTTTCTTCGACCCACGCTCTTTCGGCCCCGTCCTCGTTCATCGGCGAAACTCCCGTCAAGCAGGTCCGTGAGGCGCCGGTGGTCTACCTCGGAGAATCACTCTTTACGCTGTATCAGAAAGTCGGCTCCTTCACACCTGATCAACGCGCGGAGGCGATTCAGGCGCGGCTCAAACAAGTCGCCCGAAACCCCTTCACAAACTTCAACGCCATCGCGGTGGCTGACACCGAGCATGGAACCGACATTGCCCTTGAGGGACTGGTGCTCCTGACGGTCACCGATGGTGATGCCAAACCGTCAGGACAGTCTCGTCAAGAACTGGCCCGGGAATACGCCAGCAAGATTCGCACTATGCTGTTCAAGACACAGGAAGAACTCAGCACGGAACAGCTGCTGACGGAGGGCGCGCTTGCGATTGCGGCCACTGCTGTACTCATCGCGATCTTGCTGACCTTCCACAAGATATTTCCGAAGATCTACGGCCGCATCGAGCTCTGGCAGGGAACCCACATCAAGGCGATCAAGATCCAACGGGTCGAAGTCTTTTCCGCGCAGACACTCACAAAGCAGATCATGGCCCTCGCACGGGGTGCGCGATTCGCGCTGACCCTCGTGTTCCTCTATATCTATCTCACAACCGTGCTGGGGCTCTTCCCCTGGACACGACAACTCGCCAGCACGCTCGTGCACGCCGTGGTCACGACCGTCACGACTATCGCTCAGACCTTTCTCAGCGCGCTGCCGGACCTGGCGGCAATCATCGTCATCATCATGGTGACGCGATACATCATCAAATTGATTCAGCTGGTGTTCAACGGCATCCAACGGGGGGCGATCACGCTGACCGGCTTTCACCGAGACTGGGCTGATCCGACGTTTAAAATCGTCCGCTTCCTCGTCATCGCATTTGCGGCCATCGCAATATTCCCCTACATCCCTGGATCCCATTCAGAAGCGTTCCGGGGGGTATCGGTCTTTTTGGGAGTCCTCTTCTCTCTGGGCTCTGCAGGTGCCGTCAGTAACGCGATCGCCGGAATTATCCTGACTTACATGCGCCCGTTCCAACTCGGCGACCGCGTAAAAATGGCCGACACCGTCGGCGACGTGACGGAAAAGACATTGCTCGTCACCCGGATTCGGACGATCAAAAACGTCGACATCACCATTCCAAATTCACTCATTCTCGGCGCACACATCATCAACTACAGCTCCACTTCATTGGCGGCACCTCCGCTGATTCTCAACACCTCGGCGACCATCGGCTACGATGTGCCCTGGCGAACCATCCATGATCTGCTCAAGAAAGCCGCGCTGGCAACCAGAAATATTCTCTCGGAGCCGGAGCCGTTCGTGCTGCAGACAGCGCTCAATGACTTTTATGTCACCTACGAATTGAATGCCTATACCGGCGCCCCGAATCAGATGGCTGTCACCTATTCAAACCTCCATCAAAACATTCAGGATGTCTTCAACGAAGCCGGTGTGGAGATCATGTCTCCACACTACGCCCAGGTGCGTGACGGAAACAAAACCACGATCCCGGAATCGTACCTGCCAGGAACCTATCAAGTGCCGGCGTTTCGAATCGAACCCTTGGATAGGATCATGGGCAAATCGTCACCTGCGGCGTCGCCTCCGGAATCCGCGACGCCATGAAGCGAGTAGTCGGAACCATTTTGTTCTCCAAACAGCTTCGTTCAGCAGGTACCGAGGAGCGGCATCTACGCGGCGCCTTGCCAGGGCGGTTCCCCGCCTCCGAAGGAGCACGCCCATGGACATTCACCCTTGCCGCCCTGCTGGTGTTTCTGAGCCGCGTCGTCACACCGGCCGCCGCGTCTGCAGACCCTTCTCCGCACACATCGGACTGGCATTATGGAGGGTTCCTGGACCTGAGTTATGCGATCGATTTTAATTTCCCGGAAAACCATCTCTGGCGAAGCAAAGGCACCACTCCCAGGGTCAACGAGTTGGCCCCGAATATGGCGCTAGGCTATGTACGCAAAGATGCGACGGTCTCCTCTCGCTGGGGGATGGAGGTGGGAATCCAGGGGGGGTACGATACGAACGCGCTCGTGCCCTCTCCCACCCCTGGCCGCGACAAACCGGTAGACGGGGCGGATACCCTCCGGCACATTTCACGGGCGAATGTTTCCTATCTGGCTCCGGTCGGCAACGGACTCACCCTCACAGCGGGCCTGTTCAACAGCTACATCGGGTATCAGTCGGTCTATTCCGTCAACAACCTGAACTACACGCGAAGCTACATGGCCGACAACGCCCCCTACTTCATGTTCGGCGTCGCGGCCCAATACCCCGTCACCGATCGTCTCCAAGTCAATCTGTATGCCATCAACGGCTACAATCACCTTTCGCATCCGAACAATCAATTCAGCTACGGAACCCAAGTCGCCTACCGGTTGGCCGGCGGATGGACGGTCACGGAAAATCTTTACTACGGACCGGACCAGTCGAATTCCTTCCTCCAATTCTGGCGATTCTTTTCAGACAGCATCATCGAGTGGAAACGCGACCGGCTGACCCTCGCGCTCGCCTACGACATCGGGACGGAAAATGCCGCCGAATTGTCGGGGCATCCCCGCACATTCTGGACAGCGGCGGCGTTCTATACACACTGGAAGGTCGGCGGTCCCTGGAGCGTCGGACTCCGCCCGGAATTCTACTGGGACCGTAACGGGCGTATCTCCGGATCAGAGCAACTTCTGAAGGCTCTGACGACCACGCTGGAGTACAGATGGACCGATATAACTCACAGCGCCGTGATCCGACTGGAGCATCGGTACGATGAATCCAGCGGAATGGGCAGAGGCTTCTTCAAAGGCAGTGAACATACTCCAGGCGTGATCGGACTGACCCGAGAACAGCACTTGATTCTCATGTCTCTCGTCCTGGCCTTCGACTCTTGAAAGGGCACCGACCATTCCGCGCAAGACTGGTCCGGCAAACGACGTTGAGAGCACCCGCGAATCCGGAGCATACCGCATCCCTCTGCGCACGCCGTGTGTGCCGTGATGCCGCGAGATGCTCCGGCCAGAAACAGGGTCACGGGTCATAAGCGACAACTGGTTCCCGGACGCCCGCATCGGGCTATCAGGCCAAAGGAACTACACAGATGATTGGTTCGGATGCCTGAGACCGGGCCGGCGATTTCCTTGACGCGAGCGCCGCGAGAAACGACCGAAGCACTTGAAAGCGGTCACGAAATGGGCCGGTTTAGACGACTGTGTCTGGGTGAGACGTTCCTTGCAGGGTTGTTCAGTGAAGATCCGCCGAGATCATATCAGGGCCCTCCAACAGGCCATCCGGCCGAGCCGCAGCGAACGAACGGCGGGGGATATTCAGCCCCTATGCTGTCACGTTACGCGATACGAGAACGATGCCTGCAGAGAAGCATATTCGGGTGCCCCATGGCCGGGCGGGTGAGAACGAAGCCGTGCTCAACGTCCCATCACCTGCTGCTCCGCATGGTAGGAGCTGCGGACCAGCGGCCCTGATTCGACATGGCGGAAGCCGAGGGCAAGGCCTTCTTCTTTCAACGCGGCGAATTCATCAGGGTGGTAGAAACGCGCCACGGAGAGATGGTCCTTCGTCGGTTGCAGATACTGGCCGATGGTCATGATATCGCAGTCGACTGAGCGCAGGTCTCGCATGACCTCCCGGGCTTCATCCGTCGTTTCGCCCATGCCGAGGATCAGGCCGGACTTGGTCGTCATGCCCATCTGCTTCGCCCGGCCCAGCAACTCGATCGACCGCTGATATTTCCCCTGCGGCCGGATCGAGGGGAACAGGCGCCGCACCGTTTCGATATTGTGATTCAGGATGTCGGGCTTCTCGGCGGCGACCAGGGCCAGCGCCGCTTCGTTTCCTTCAAAGTCCGGAATCAGCACTTCGATCGTGCAGCTCGGAATCAACCGCCGGATATGGCCAATCGTCTCGGCAAACACCGACGCGCCGCCGTCGTCCAATTCATCGCGGTTCACCGACGTGATCACGGCATGTTTCAGGTTGAGAGCTTGAACCGCTTCCGCCACCCGCAGCGGCTCCTCGTGATCGACCGCATGCGGACGGCCCGTGGCTACGGAACAATAGTGGCACCGTCGCGTGCAGATATCCCCGAGGATCAGAAAGGTCGCGGTGCGGGCATTCCAACATTCCCACATGTTCGGACAACGCGCCTCTTCACAAATCGTATGCAGATTGAGCCGGTCCATGGTCTTGCGAATGTCGTGATAATCCGGACCGGTCTGAAGCTTCACCTTGAACCAGGGCGGCAGGCGGCGGGATTGTAGAGCCGATGGCTGAACCTCTCCGGAAGATCGCCGGGGATCGATTCGAATAAAACTCATGGGTTCACCACGGGAACCACGAGTTCCTGCGGATGCTCCAGCACACGTTTGAACTCTTTCAAAAACTGCGCGCCCATCAATCCGTCGAGCGCCCGATGATCGCACGACATCGTGACCTTCATCCGCCGCCCGGCCGTTACGGTTCCTTTCGTCACGACCGGCACGTCACGAATGGCGCCCACGGCAATTGAGGCAGCCTGTGGCGGCATGAGGAGAGCGATAAAGTTATCCACGTCGAACATGCCTAGATTGGAGATGGCAAACGTCGCCCCCGTATATTCCTGCGGCTGCAAGCGCTTTTGTCTGGCCCGTTCGATCAACGACTTGGTCTCTGCGGAAATCTCGGTGAGCGTTTTTGCCCCGCAGTCTCGGATCACCGGCGTAATCAGACCATCCTCCATGCCGACGGCCACCCCGATATCAATCTGCTCGAACCGTCTAATCGCGTCGCCGGCAAAGGAGACGTTGATCTCCGGGTGCCGGCGTAACGCCAATGCCGCTGCCTTAATGAGCAGATCGGTGACAGACGGATGGGTCTGACGGCTCTGCTTGAATTGATCGCGTACCCGCTCCGCCTGCTCCATGTCGATTTCAACCGTCAGATAAAAATGAGGGACCGGCGCCTTGCTCTGCACCGTCGCCCTGGCGATGGCTTTTCGCATCTGGCTCAACGGCTGATCGATTCCGGCAGGCAGTGCCGGGGCGGGCTGAGCGGTCGCCTGTCGCACATCGTCTTCGACAATTCGCCCACCCGGACCGCTGCCCGTAAGGGCGGAAAGATCGATGCCCCGTTCAGCAGCCAGGGCTTTCGCTCGCGGAGAGGCGAATGGACGAGCGCCCTCCGGACGAGCCGCTGTAACCGGGGCAGAGACCGCTCCGGGCGCGGCACCGGTCTTCGCGCCACTGCCGATCGATGGCGCGGCCGTCACGCCGTCGGACAAGGCCGCTGTGATATCTTCATCAGCCTCGGCGATGACCGCGATCAACGTGCCGGACTGCACGGTTTCACCATCTCGCACGAGAATCTTGCGCAGGATGCCGGGGGCAAAGGCTTCCAGATCCATGACCGCCTTATCGGTTTCAATCTCGGCGATCACTTCGCCTGCGTGCACCCGATCACCTTCGCGCTTCTTCCAGGCCAGGAGCACACCCTCTTCCATCGTATCCGTCAGTTTGGGCATGACCACGCGACTAGCCATGGATTCCCCTCCAGGAAGCGGACCATCTTCGAAGACCTGCGCGCACAATGCGTCGCCCTGTCCTCATGCGGCACCAGAAATCGATTTGACGGCGGCGACTACACGCGGCGCATCCGGAACGGCCGCGTCTTCCAGCGGACGGCTGTAGGGCATGGGCACCTCTTCGCCCGTCACGCGAACGATGGGACCGTCCAAATAGTCGAACGCCGCCGAGTAAATGCTGTCCGCAATCTGGGCCCCCAGGCCGCAAAAGCGCCAGCCTTCTTCGACGATCACCAGGCGCCCGGTCTTCTTGACCGAGGTCACGATCGTGTCGAGATCCAACGGCTTGAGCGTGCGCGGGTCGATCACTTCGACGTCGAGCCCTTCACGACTCAGCTGATCCGCCGCCTCCAGTGCCACCAACAACATCTTGGAATAGGCCACGACGGTCACATCCGCCCCCGCCCGCTTCACCTCGGCCTGACCTAAGGGAATCGTGTACTCCCCTTCGGTCACTTCGCCCTTCGTCCCATACAACAGTTGCGCTTCGATAAAGATCACGGGATTCTGGTCGCGGATCGCGCTCTTCAGCAACCCCTTCGCATCCTGTGGCGTGGCCGGCGCGACGACCTTCAAACCCGGCACGTGGCAAAACCAGGCTTCCAGGCTTTGCGAATGTTGTGCGCCCAGTTGGTGCGCCGCGCTGCCGGGACCACGAATCACGATGGGCACCGAAAGCTGGCCGCCGGACATGTAGCGGATCTTGGCGGCGTTGTTGACGATCTGATCCAGCGCCACGATACCGAAATTCATGGTCATCAGCTCGACGATCGGCTGCAATCCCGCCATTGCCGCGCCGATGGCTAAACCGGTGAATCCCGCTTCGGTAATCGGCGTATCGACCACCCGCTGCGGTCCAAACTCTTCGACGAATCCCTTGGTCACCTTGAAGGCGCCCTGGTAGTAGCCCACTTCTTCGCCGATCAAAAAGATGCGTGGGTCGCGGCGCATTTCTTCCCGCATGGCCTGGTTGAGGGCTTCCCGGTACGACAACAGCATCGTGATGCTAGTCCTCCACCATCACATCGCGATGCAAGGCCGAGGGCTCGGGGAACGGGCTTTCATCGGCAAACTTCACCGCCGCTGCCACGATCTCCCCGACATCCTGCTCAAGCGGTTTGAAGTCGGCTTCCACACAGAGCGCCTGATCCAGGATCTGCTGTTTCAGCAGCACCAGCGGGTCTCGCTTGCGATGCTCCTCGACTTCGTCCTTACTCCGGTAATGGCCATGCGACGGATCGGCCATCGAATGGCCCATGAATCGATACGTCATCGCCTCAATGAAAAACGGGCCATGCCCCGCACGAATCTGATCCACCACCGTGCGCATCAACGCACGCACCGCGAGCACATCCATGCCGTCCACACGCTCGGCCATGATGCCGTAGGAACGCGCCGCCTCCGCCACGTTCTCGTACAGCGCCACCGCCCGATGCACCGGCGTGCCCATCCCATATCGATTGTTTTCACAGATGAAGATCACCGGCAGTTTCCACAAGGCCGCCAGATTGAAGGCTTCATGCGCCTGGCCGCTCGGCACGGCACCTTCGCCGAAGAAACAGACGGTGACCAGATCCTGCTTCTGGTATTTCGTCGCAAAGGCCAGCCCTGTGGCCAAGGGAATGTGCCCGCCGACGATGGCGTAGCCGCCCATGAACCGGTGCGCGAGATCCACCAGATGCATGGAGCCGCCCTTGCCCTGGCACAACCCCGTCGCTTTGCCGAACAGTTCGGCCATCACCTGACCGGGATCAGACCCGCGGGCGAGACAATGTCCGTGGTCGCGATAGGCGCTGATCGCATAGTCGTCCGGCCTCAGCGCGGCAATCGCGCCGACGGCAATCGCCTCTTCACCGATGTAGAGATGCAGAAACCCGGCGATCTTGGCGAGCGCATACATCTCCGCCGATTTTTCTTCAAACCGGCGAATCAGCAACATCTGGCGGTAAAGGGAAAGCAGATCGTCTTTGTCCATGTCGGTCATTATGCATGCCCTCGACAAGGCGACTCAACCTGGATGTTGGCATGTCGATACTGAGAGGCAGGGGGAGTGAGAACGTGGCGGAGATACACAGGTGAGTGCACAGTCGATTCCGGTGCGGGCGCGATACCCGCACCGGAGCGAGCCATCTATTTCACCTTGGCGAAATCGGCATCGAATTGCATGGTCTGCCCGTCCTGCAACGTGACGATCACCGTTGTCTTGGCGTTGGGATCAAACGACTCGTATCCGAACCGGGCCGTGAAGCGCGACCGATAGGCCGGGCCTGCGCCCTCGTTTTTCCTGCCTCGGTCAGCCGGGCTGATGTCCACCGGGCGGATATTCTTTCCCTTTTGTTGGAACACGATGTCGGCCTTCTCCGCGAAGTACTCATCATCCCCGCAGAGTTGCACTTCCACTTCCATGTTCGGCATGTCCACGACTTTCTGGATGAACTCCTCGGGCATGCGCACGTCTTTCTTCTGCTTCTTCGACTCCGCTGCTTCCTGTCGGCCGAACGCTTCCAGCCGATACCGCTTGGTGCGCAAGATGGCGCTCGCGCCGCATTGGTCTTTCTCGGGATCCGCTCCCACCCGCGTGACCATCGAGGCCTGCTGCAATACCTTCTTCACGTCCTCCGGGGAATTGGCCTTTTCCATCGGTGCCCGCCCGGCTTCGAGGGCCTTCTTCGCTTCTTCGGGGGACAACTTGATGTCGATCGCCCACGCGGGACCGCTGACCAGCACCATTGCTCCGACTACGAGCCCGATTACTCCGTGGGACCGACGATGCCGACCAGCACTGCCATGATGAGTGCGCATGAGTACCTCCCTGACGCGTCACTGAACAAGGGCGCATTGTAAAAGGATTGGGAAGACCTTTTCAATCTCACAGCTGAACGGGCAGGAAGCCTGCTAGCCCGGCCTATTCACGAATGCCGTCGCGAGGTGTTCGAGACGGAAGCCCGCCGAGGCTGCTCGCACGTGAGGCCGACGCAGACGTACTCGCGGTCCGTCGGGCGGGCCGAACGGGAACAGCCTCGCCGGGCGAGAAGATCGGATGCCGGAGCAGGGATTCATGAAGAGTCCGGGCTAGGGATTGAATCGAGCCCAGTTGGGATAGGGCTTGCGGGCATAGAGTCGATCGACATCGACCGGACAGGGCATCCCGCGTCGTCGCAACATGTCGGCGACGATGCGAATCGGCAAGCCCACGGCCGCCGTGTAATCGCCCTCGATCCGCTCAATCAGCTCGGCACCTCCACCCTGAATAGAATAAGCGCCGGCCTTCCCCAGACTGTCCCCCGTCCGCAGGTAGGCGGACAAGGCCTCTTCGTTCAAGGCTTTCATCGTGACCGATACTCTGGCGACCTGAACCTCACAGAGGTCAGGACCGGAACCCACCAGCGCAACGGCAGTGAAAATCTTATGCGTCTGTCCGGCCATACGCCTGAGCATGGATTCGGCATCGGCCGAATCAGCCGGCTTTCCCAGCACCTCCGAGCCAAGACTGATGAGGGTGTCGCTGCCGAGGATGAGCGCATCGGGACATAGCTCGATGCAGGATTTGGCCTTGCCTACCGCGAATGCTACCGCCTGCTGCTCGGCGGACCTATTCGGCACCACCTGTTCGACAAACGGCGGGGCCACAATGTCGAAGCGCAACCCCAGGAGGGTCAATAATTCCTTTCGTCTTGGCGAGGTGGAAGCGAGAATCAATCGCATGGGTTACGCGGCGGAGACGGAAGAGGGCTGTGACGCAAGCGGAGCGGAGGCAGACGCGTCGCGCTCCGACTGCATGAGGTCCTGACAAAACTCCGCCACGATGCGTTCGACATCCTGCACGTTGGACGCTCCGAACATCTTCCCTCGCATCGCCGCGGCATGAGGAAATCCTTTGCAGTACCAGCCCAGATGCTTCCGAATGGACCGGAACCGTTCCAGCCCGGCAATCGCTTCATACTGCCTGGCGTGGTCGAGCATGACTTGCATGCGATGGCTCACCGAGACCTGCGGCTCCCACGCAGTAGCGGGTAAGGCGGCCAGGTCTCTCCGCTCGCTGAAGGCACGCCTGGCCTGCTCCTTTTCACGAAAGAACCAGGGCGACCCCAACGTACCGCGACCGACCAACACGCCCTGCACGTTACTCTCAGCCACGCGTCGCATCGCATCGACCAATGTGTTGAGATCGCCGTTTCCCAGCATCAGCGTGCCGGTACCACGGGCCAGCGTGGCGGCTTCGGCGATGGCCGACCAATCGGCCGCCCCCCGGTACATCTGCTGCAGCGTCCGGCCATGCAGGGTGATGGCGGCTGGGCATAACTCCAGCAAATGCTCGACCCAACGTTCAACTACCACACAATCAAATCCCAGTCGCGTTTTGATAGACAGCGGCAGCAGCCGGCGCGGCACGACCGGCACCCCGCAACGGCTATGGTTCAGCGTATGAATGAATTCGATGCGCGAAGGCTTAAACCCCTGGCTGTGGATGGACTGACCGGCGGCCCAATCCTCCAGCCCCTGACGGGCAGCGCGCACGATCGCATGGGCCAAGTCTGGCGTTTTGATCAAGGCCGCGCCAGACCCTGATGCCGCGACACTCTTCGAAGGACAGCCCATATTGATATCGAGCCCGTCGAACCCCAGTTCGCAGACCACCTGCGCGGCGCGATAAAACTGATCCGGATCCTTGCCGTACAGTTGCGCCACAATCGGCCGTTCCGCCTCGCTATAAATCAACGACTCCAGCAGATGGTCCGGTCCACGACAAATTTCATTGACGTTGGTGAACTCGGTAAAGGTGATGTCGGGTTGCCCCTGCGAGGCCACTACGCGCCGGAAGGCGGCATCGGTCACACCATCCATCGGCGCCAATCCGAGAATGGGCTGCGGCAGCGTCGCCCAGAAACTCATGCGCGCACCTCGGCCGATTCCGTCGGCTCGTTCGCCGCGCGATAGGCCGCCCGCAGTTCCTCAGCCTCTTCCCGCACAGTCACGGCCGCCGAGGGACAGTCCTGCATCACGAACTCGACAAACCGATCGATCTTCAGCAGGAAGAAATCATAGTCTTCCTGCTCAGGCCTCGGCCGGCTGAACCAGAAGGGGACAAACTGTTCCAACGGGAGATGAGCCGCTGCGAGCACGCTGCAGGTCCGTGGAAACATATCCTGCAACTCACCGCCCCAATGCAGCACCTCGTGGGGCAAATAGATTCCACGATACCGCTCGAGGTTATCGAGAGATCCACCGAACAGAGACGGACGTTCCGACGGCGGCAAGGCCTGGCTGGTTGTGACGAACCGGACATAGGACTGGTACTGATTGCGTAGCCCCGCCTGCTCATCCATGGTCAGAGGCTGCCGCATTCCAGTGCGTTGGTCCGTCGCTGTTCGCCGGTACGACGGGGGCGTTCCAGCCTGCTCCACAGAAGTGACCATTGACTCGAATCGGTCACGAAACAGACGGAACTCTGTGACGATGGCGGCGACCGGCTTCGTATCGACCTCCAGCGCCACGCCTTTTAAGGCCGTCAATCGCTGATGTCCCAGGACCTGCGCCAGCAGGTCGAACAGGACTCCTGGAATCGGGGCGCCATGGGCATCGATCCAATAGGGCAAGGCCTCAGCATCAACCATGTGTTGAGCAACACCCTGCGCCGTGAACTCCGCCAAGCCGGCGACGTGAATCTCGATCACCCGTTCCATCGGGAAGGCATCCAAAAATTCAGCGGCAAAAGCCTCCAATGTCTGACGACCCCAGGCCCCTGTGTAACGATACACCGTCCATAGATGCCCGATGTCCAACACCAGACCGCAGGCGACTCGGTCCGTCACGGCCCGGAAGAAAGCGGGAATCGAGAGAGATCCGCAGCCAAAATAGGTGAGCGGCGGCATTTCCAGGAGAACGAGCGCAGGATCAGTTTCATGGCGACGCGCCTGCCCATCCACCTGTTCCTGGAGAAAAGCCAGGTTCTCGGCTGTCATCCTGGCGGACAATTCCGTATACAACGGCGGCAGGTAGGTCCCGAAGGAATACCCCGCCATCTGCTTCGTCGCACATTCGTGATTCAGCCAGGCACTCCGCAGAGCAAGGATTTGCGCGCAGGCCTCCGCGACCCCTTGCGTCCCGGAGCAACTGTGGGGGAAATCCGGCTGCGTGACCCACAGGCCTTCGCCATGATAAGGAAGCTTCATATCCGGCAGCTGCCGCCGCACCCACTGCATGGCTGAGGTGCTCGCCTTGAAGACCTCCAGGTACCCGGGCTGCAGGCCTTCGTCCCGCAATGAGTGGACGAGGTGCAAGAGGTCAGGCGAATAGACATCCACCGAGAGTCCCAACCCATGTGCAGGGATGGCATTCGCACGTTGTGTGAATTCGCTTTGCATCAGATCGCGTTTGGCATATTTTGAAGCAACCATACTGACTATAGTTCATGTGCAGTCTAAGCGCCTAACCTCTTGGTTGACAAGGGAAGATGGGGAACCTAGCCCGGCAGGTCGATCTGGTATACTTCCTTTCGACGTGCTGGTCGCCGGGCCGACACGTCAGCCCCTCTCACGGCGAGAAACAGGCTTAACCGATGACAAAAACCGGCTCCATGCTCCGCGACAAACCGACGCATTACTCAATTCCTATGGTGGCCCACATGATGACACCGGGTGTGGTACAGGTTCCCGGGGATGTCTCTGTCAGCGAAGCCGCCTTGCTCCTTGACCGGGAGCGGATTCCCTGCCTGCTGGTGAAAGACAGCGAGACCACGTTCGGCATCATGACCTCCGCCGATATCGTGATGAAGGTCGTCGCCCAGGGACTGGAGCCGCACGACGTGGAAGTGCGCACGATCATGTCGAAGCCTGTGCATTCCATCGAATGCGATCAGATCCTCGACGACGCCACCAGCGTGATGGCCTCCACCGGCGCCTCGCTATTGATCGTCACGAAACAAGGTCAGCCGGTCGGCATCCTGACGGCGCGAGACCTGGCCCTGGCACCCAAACGATGCGAGACCTGCCTGCCTGCTTCCATCCGCGTGACGAACGGTGAAGGCGAGGGAGCAAAACACCTCGCCACGATCCGGCAGCTGAGCCACGTCGGCGCGTTCATCGAGAGCCGCACGCTGCTGCTGCCCGGAACGAGTATCGTCCTTTCGTTCATGCTTCCAGGAACAGACTTAAGCTTCTCCGTGCGCGGCACCATTCTCAACAGCAGTTACGAGCCGGAATTCCACGAAGACCGGGGTGCGCTCGGGACCTATCCCGGTGTCGACATCCAATTTGCCCCCCTGCCTTCCTCCGATGAATCGAAGATTCGCGCCTGGGTGCTGCAAAATCTGCCGCGTGCCTCCGGCCTCTCCTAAGCTCCGTTCCATGAATCTTTTGCTTCATCCGCATCAGCTTGTTATGATTTTTATGAGTGCTCTCTCCGACGATACGCGTCCGGAGTTTACCGTGCGTTAGGTGACAATCCATGAAAAGCCCCGCCGCCCGCTCCAAGCCGACCCCGACCAAAGACGAAATTCTCGCACAACTCAACACCCTGCTCGACCGTCCCGACGACGACCTCCAGGCCGCGCTCATGAAGGAAATTCTTGCAGGTGTGATCCGGCTCTCGGAATCGCAACTGGATGTCCTGGACCTTAAAATCGTCAATCGGGCGCTGAAAGAACTGCGACATGCCTTCAGAGTGTTCCAAGGCTACCGGCAGCGCTTGAAGATCAGCGTGTTCGGATCGGCCCGCACACCGGCGGACGACCCCAACTACCAACTGGCCTTTCAATTCGCCCGACGGATGGTGGAGGAAGGCTACATGACCATCACCGGCGGCGCGGACGGCATCATGCGAGCGTCGCAGGAAGGCGCCGGCCGTGAACATAGTTTCGGCGTGAACATCATGCTCCCGTTCGAGCAAGGTGCCAACGCCGTCATTGCCGATGACCCCAAACTCGTCACGTTCAAATACTTTTTCACCCGCAAACTCATGTTTCAAAAAGAATCCCACGCGATTGCATTGTTTCCCGGCGGATTCGGCACCCATGACGAGGGATTCGAGATCATGACCCTGGTGCAAACCGGCAAGAGCGATCCGAAACCGATCGTGTGCCTCCAAGCGCCCGGCTGCGACTACTGGGATCACTGGAATTCCTTCATCACCGAACAATTGCTGAAGCGACGTTTGATCAATGCGGAGGACCTCTCTTTGTTCACCATTGTCGACAATGTCGAAGATGCCGTCACGGAAATCCGCACGTTCTATCGGCGCTATCACTCGCTCCGGTTTGTGGGCCGCCAGCTTGCGATCAGGCTGAAAACCCCGTTGACCGAGGCGCAAGTCGAAGGGGTACAAAAACAATTCAGCGATATGCTGACCGAAGGGACGTTTGAACAACGGCCATCGCTTGCCGAGGAAATCGATGAACCCGGGTTGAAAGATCTTGCGCGGTTGACCTTCTCATTCAACCGCCGGAATGCCGGACGCCTCCGGCAACTGATCAACCACTTGAACCAGCTTCCTTCGACGGCCTAACCCGAATCGCGCGCGATGTCGTCCGGAGCAGCCGGCATCGCGCCCTTCCTGAGATTGCCCTTTAGTCTCTATGAATGGACGTGCTAAGGTGGTGAGCCTATGAGCGCAGCCGTCATGCGAAGTCGTGCCTCCACCCCTCCCACACTGATTCTCTATCACGCGGAATGTGCGGATGGGTTCGGTGCCGCCTGGGCCATTTGGCGACGCTACCCCAACGCCGACTATCGCCCCGTGAAACATGGCGAAGGCCCGCCGGCTAACCTGGCCGGTCATCATATCGTCATCGTCGATTTCAGTTACGCCCGGCCGACACTCGAAGCCATCGCCAAGGACGCAGCCAGCCTGGTGGTCCTGGACCATCACATCACTGCCGAGCAAACCCTGGCCGATCTGCCCTACGCCTACTTCGATCAGAAGAAGTCCGGCGCAGTGCTGGGGTGGGAATGGGCGCATGATGACCCGGCCCCCTGGCTCTTGCGCTACATTCAAGACAAAGATCTCTGGAACTGGGCGCTTCCGAACAGCCGGGAGATCAGCGCCGCGCTGGCCTCACATCCGTTCGATTTTCAACTCTGGAGCAGCTTCGAGCAGCAGGAGTTAGAGCGGGAAGGACGAGCGATTCTCCGTTACGAAAACGAGCTGGTCACGAAACTGGCCTCGCACGCGACGATGGTGCAGTTTGAAGGGGCGACTGTGCCCGCGGTTCAAAGCGCAGTCCTCACCAGTCAGATCGGCGAGCGACTCTCCTCCGCACACCCCTTCTGCCTCATCTGGCACGACCGGAACGGACGACGGTACTACAGCATGCGCTCCCGCGAGGAGGGGACCGATGTGGGATCGATCGCCGCGTCGTTCGGTGGCGGAGGCCATACCCATGCGGCCGGTTTCTCCATTCCGTTACAAACCGACGGCTCACTCCCGGGAAATCCTCGTCTCCCCCGACCGGCGCCGTAAAGCGTCGCCTCCATAGGGATCGCCATGCTGCCCCTCAATGACGATAACCCGACCGAACACACACCGGTCGTGACCATCACCTTCATCGTCGCCTGCTGCCTCGTGTTCCTCTACCAGAGTTCGCTGCCCCCGGCTCCCGGCGAAGCCTTTGTATATCAATATGGCGCGATCCCCTCCGTCGTCTTCGGCCACGCCATGCTCCCGCCCGAGGTCGCGACAGTGCCTGCGTTCGCGACAATGCTGACCAGCATGTTCCTGCACGGCAGTTGGATGCACCTGATCGGCAACATGTTGTACCTCTGGGTGTTCGGCAACAACATTGAGGACATCATGGGTCATGCCAGATTTATCCTGTTCTATGTGGTGTGCGGCGTCTTGGCGGCATTGAGCCACGCCCTGACCGACCCGACATCCACCGTGCCGATGGTGGGAGCGAGCGGAGCGATTTCCGGCATACTGGGCGCTTATCTGCTGCTGTTTCCCCACGCCCGGGTGTTGCTGCTCGCTCCGGTGGTGGGCACCACGTATGTGCCGGCCGGCATCGTGTTGGGGTTCTGGTTCGTGATGCAGCTGCTGAACGGCGGCGCGAATATCGGTTCGCAGGGAGGAGGGGTGGCCTTCTTCGCGCACATCGGCGGATTCATTGCAGGGATGGTTCTGATCGGCTTGTTCAAACGACCGGAAGTGCGCTTCTTCACGCCTGGACGTACCAGGTCCTGGCGCTACTAGCAGGAGGCGGAAAAAGTCCGCCAGCGGCGTTCTCGCTGCGCAACCATCAAGTTCTTCTGCCGCCTACCAGGGCACACTCGGCCACTCACACATCCAGCAGTTCACGAATCTTTCCTGCCAGATCGTGCTGCCGATACGGCTGCTGCAGGAAATACTTCTTATTGACCCGATGGCTCGCAATCGTGTCGTCCGAAAACCCTGAGACGAACAATGCTTTCATCTTGGGATGTTGGAGCACCAGGCGCTTGGCCAACTCCCGGCCGCTGATTTCCGGCATGGAAAGATGGCTGACCGTGAGATGAATCGGCCCGGGATGCTGCTGAGCCACCAGTAATGCTTCTACGGCAGATCCAGCTTCGAGCACATGGTATCGATGACACTGGAGCGTGGATGAGGCCAGTTTTCGGGTAATTTCATCTTCCTCCACCAGCAACACGGTCTCCGCCCCTTTTGAGAGCGCCCCGCCAAGCACCCTCGTATCCCGCACCACCCCGTTCCGTTCAACCAGGGGAAAGTAGACCCGTACCGTCGTCCCTTGCCCGGGCTGACTCTGTACCTCGACCGTCCCTCCGTATTGCCGGACGATCCCGTACACCAATGTCAGTCCCAGACCGGCGTGGGTGTCCTTCGTTGAGAAAAACGGCTCGAACATCTGTGCTTGCACATCCAAGTTCATTCCGCCGCCGTTGTCGCTCACGGCGATCCGCGCCATGCGCTTCCGGGGATTCTTTTCCAGTTGCTCGGCGGGAAGGAGTTCGCCGGTGACGACTTCCAGCGTGACCTCCACCCGTCCCGTCTTCGACATCGCGTCGCGTGCATTGGCGACCAGGTGCAATAACACCTGCTCCAAGCGGTCATGCCCGATCTCCACGAGGACTGGAATCGACTCGTTCGCCAGCCGCAAATCGATACGACCCGGCAGCAATGTCTCAAACGTGTCCCGCATCGACTCGATGGCCGGGCTCAGCGACAGGGTATCCCGGATCGCCGTCTCCTGAACGTGGAGCGCCAGCAATTGGGCCGTCAGAGTGGCCGCCCGTTCCCCGCTTCGGAAAATCTCTTCCACCGGCCGCTGCAACGGGTCATCCGGCTTCAACTTGGAGACAATGATGCCGGTTTGGCTCCCGATCACTGCGAGAACCTGATTGAACTCATTGGCCAATTTGGAGGCCAAGCGGCCGACCGCCTCGAACTTTTGAGCTTCGCGAAGCTGCCGCTCCAAGCCGGTCCGCTCCACCATGCCCTGCCGAATTTCCTGATTCGCGCGTGACAACCCCTGCTTCAATCCCTGCACGCGGGTTTCAAGTTGCGTCCGTCGTTCTTCCAACACCTGCCCGGACTGCTTTAATCCCTGCACGTTTTCCTGCAAGAGGCGATTGCGCCGGCGTTCGGTGGCGACCGTTTCAAGCGTTAATCCATAAAATACCGACATGATCAGCAACACGGGAATGCCCAAGAGATGCCCTACCTCGAGGCCGCCCGACTGCATCGCATGTTCGTAGACCAAGACGCCGTAGCCGGCGCATATCACCGTCGAAAGACCGAGTAACTGCCTGAGCGACGGGGCCGATGAAGCGATCAAGAGAAGGAGAAAGTATGTGAGGTACAGCTCTGAACTGGCGGTCCCGGAGAGATAAATTGTCCCCGTCACGAACAGCGTGTTGATGCTGATCAGCGCGCCGGGAAACCAGGTGCTCTCAAGGAGGGTTCGCGGCAACAGCATGATGCCGCAGCTGATCAGGATGAGGCCGGCGGCCACCATCAGGCTCACTCGATGTCCGAAGATCGTCTCGTTGCTGACCAGCAATTCGTACGAGAGGATACCGGCCACCAGGCTTTGCAGAAAAATCGTGCGGGTCCGGGAATGATCGAGCAGCCGCCCCAGACCTCTGATGTTGAGGTGGCGTCCGGTTTGATCGAGATCGGAAGAGGAAGGTGGAACGCTCACGACTATGCCTGCTTTCGGTGGAAGAGTGTGAAACCAGCCGGAAGATCAGCAAGTCCTGTACCTAGCAGCACCAAACGGCAAGTCGTCGCATTATCAGGAGCCGCGAGCGGACAGGTGCTCAGGAAGGGCCGGATCGTTCTCACCTGATCACAAAAACGAACAGACCCGGGTTAGACGGGCTGCGCTAACGGATGCGAATGAGCAGCGCGCCGACTGCGCGTCGATACGCCTCGCGTGGCGCAGGGCGCTTAAGAGTGGGGCAGGACAAGGCGGGATCGGAAGACCGATGCTTTTGAAAGGGCGGCTTCACGGGTGGCGGCCAGGAAGGAAATGTGGCCCATCTTGCGTTTCGGGCGCACCACACGCTTCCCATAGAGATGAACCACCGCGCCCGGCTCACGAAGGAGATCTTGCGCAGCGGGCGACACGGTTGCGAGCAGAACCTCGTCACCGATGAGATTGAGCATGACCGTCGGGCTCAGCAGGCGCACTTCGCCAAGCGGGAGCCCGCAGAGGGCGCGGACCTGTTGTTCAAATTGCGACACCGTACAGGCGTCCAACGAATAGTGCCCGGAGTTATGCGGCCTGGGCGCGACCTCGTTGATGAGTAGCCGGCCATCGGACATGAGAAATAACTCCACGCAGAACACCCCTACACCGTCCAAAGCCTCCACTGCGCTCCGTGCCATCACCGCAGCCTGATCGGCCACTGTGGCGGGCACATCGGCCGGAACAGTGGACTGACGAAGGATCCCTTCTTCATGCTCATTTTCGACGAGCGGGTAAGTTCGCACCGCCCCATCCATGCCGCGCACCACCAGAATCGACACCTCACGTTCGAAGGGCAACCAGGCTTCCAGGATCCAGCGTGAACCCGGGCGTAGGCTTCGAGCCAGATCTTCCTGCACAGCGGCGCCATCCTCTGCGCGTGCAATTTTCCATTGGCCTTTACCATCATACCCGGCCGTCGCAGTCTTACAGACAAGCGGATATTCCAGCGCTCTCTGCCGGCAGAGTTCCTCCGGCGACGAGATCGCGTGAAACGCCGGAACAGGCAAGCCATGGGCTCGAAGAAAGGTTTTCTGCTCGATTCGGTCTTGAATCACACGAAGCACCCGGCTCGAGGGCCGGACCGGCACATCGCGTTCCAACTGTTCGCAGAGGTCGGCAGGCACATTTTCCCATTCATACGTGACGGCACACACGCGCCCGATAAAGTCCTGACACGCGGCAGAGTCCGTAAATGGTCGGATAAGGGAAGAGTCGGCCAGCCGGTGGGCCGGCGCTTCAGGATCGGGATCCCACACGACCACCGCATACCCGAGACGCCGGGCCGCGGTTGCGAACATGGCGCCGAGTTGTCCGCCTCCCAGCACACCCAGCGTCGCGCCGGGATCGATGACCGTCACATTCACGGCCGGCGGCTCGCCCGGGAGCTTCGCCCCATCCGCAAGGGAGGAGACAATCGGGCGTCGTCCTGTGAGTCGAGCACCGACCGTGTTTGATTGGCGCGAAACTGTTCGACGCGTTGTCTGATGGCGGCGGACCGGAGTCCGAGGATTTGAGCGGCAAGAATGGCGGCATTCTCCGCGCCCCCGATGGCGACCGTCGCCACCGGAATGCCTCTGGGCATCTGCACGATGGACAACAGCGAGTCCAATCCTCTGAGATTCTCTGTGGGGATGGGAACCCCGATCACCGGCAACGGAGTCTTCGCCGCCAGCATTCCGGGAAGATGGGCGGCCCCGCCGGCGCCCGCAATAATGACCTGGATGCCCCGGTCGATCGCCTGTTCCGCGTAGGCGAAGAGACGATCGGGAGTCCGGTGGGCGGAGACCACCAAGAGCTCGTTGGGAATCCCGAGTTCGTTCAGCATGGCTACGGCCTTTTCCAGAATCGGGAAGTCCGACTTGCTTCCGCCCAGGACCCCGACAGAAGCCCGGACCACGGTGTTGTTCTTTGACATGTGAGAGGCCGCCTTTGGCTGAAGAAGAGAACGATGCGGCGAACCTTAGCCGTTCTCCGGTCAAAGGGTCAAGCCGCACCCCGGCGGAACCCCTCATTGAATTGACCAAGTCCTCCGCAATCCACTATGATACGCTGTGTAATTTTCTCTCACTGGCTGTGCCCTGGAGGGGACACGTGCAGCGGATCCGTGAAGGGCTCAAAAGCAGAATTCGCTCCCTGGTCACCCAGCGCACGGGTCTGGATGAGATGGCGGTCGATGATCTTGCGACATCGACCCAGCTCCAGTCGTGGGAGGCGGTCCAGATTCCCGAGCGGCTTCGCTTCTCCTCGCGGCTGGCCATTCTCCTGGTCGGCTTCTTCATACTCATCGTCGCGTTCGTACCCTGGACGCAAACCATCACCGTGACCGGACAACTTTCGGCCTACACACCGTTCGAACGGCCGCAGGACGTCGAAGCACAGATCACCGGCCGCATCAGAAAATGGCACGTCTTCGAAGGCGTGCGAGTCAAGACCGGCGATGTGATTCTCGAACTCGATGACTACGATCCGAACTTCATGGCCCCGGATCTCCTGAGCCTCCTCGAACAGCGCAAGAAAGCACTGGAGGACACCCGGAAGGCGGCGTTGAGCCGAGCCGATCAGCTCGATAAGCGGATCAAAGAAATGCAAAACCTGGTGAAGGCGGCTGTCCCTTCGGCAGGTGCCCGCGTCCTCGAGGCGGAAAGCAAGGTGCGCGAAGCGAGGCAGAAAATCGAAGCCTCCAAGATTGCCGTCGCCACTGCCGAACTCAACGTCGAACGGCACCAGCAATTGGCGCAACAAGGCCTGGTCTCCCAACGCGAACTGGAACTCACTATTCAATCTGCCCTGGCCAGTAAAGCCGACCTGCAAGGCGCACAGGCCAATTTGAGTGCGGCCGAACAGGGCATGAAAGCATTGAGTTTCGGACGCGAACAAGTCAGCGCGGAAGTGCTCCAACGTCTCCTCGATGCTGAAGCGGCCCGCGATGCGTCGATCGGAGAGGCGGCGCGAGCCGCCGATCAAGTCGCGGACGTATCGTTACGCCTCTCCAACGCGAATCAGCGGCGCGTGGCCGGCCGCATTCTTTCCCCCATCGACGGTACCGTGGTGAAAATGGCGCAGGCCGGCGCGGGCGAAACCGTGCGTCCCGGGGACAAACTCGTCAGAATTTCACCGAGCAGCACGGACAAGGCCATCGAAATGGTCGCCGACGGCATCGACGCGCCCTTGCTGAATGTCGGCCGGAAGGTCAAGATTCTCTTCTACGGTATTCCCGCCATCCCGTTGCCGGCGTGGCCGGAACTGATGGCCGGTACCTATAACGGCGTCATCAAAGTCATCGACCAGGTGGACGACGGAAAAGGCAACTTCCGCTTCTGGGTCGTCCCCGACCTGGAGGAACGTCCCTGGCCTCCGCAAGAACATGTCCGCCAGGGCACCAAAGCCATGGGGTGGGTCATTCTCAATCGTGTCCCGCTCTGGTACGAGCTGTGGCGCCGCTTCAATCTGTTTCCGCCCGACTACCAGGAACGGCCCCCGAGCTTGATCGATACGCTCTTGCCCAAAGCCGGTCGCGGGGCGAAGTAACAGGCCCCTTCCGACCGGCCGCCAGGCCGAAGCGCTCATTTCCTTCGACCTTGCTCTCTCTTGTTTATACTCAGAAAGGAGTGCGTTTCATGAAGATCCATGCCTGGGTACTTGCCCTCGCCGCCTGTGGGCTCTGCTCGCTTCCTGACACCGGTCTGTCGGCGGAGGAGACGGCGAAACCACGCACGCTCCCGCCCATCCCTCTCTCATTGAACGAAGTCCACGCCTGGATCGATCGGTCCCATCCGCTCCTGAAGGGAGCCGGCACGGAAAAAACTTCGGCGCGGGGGAAAATGCTCAAAGCCCTGGGTGCCTTCGAGCCCGTTCTCGTGAACGATACGGAAATCGAACGATTTATCGATAAAGGGACCACCAAGACGCAAAGCGTCGGCTTCAACGATACGCTGGTCGAAGCGCGCACGCCTTGGGGGTTCCGTGGCAGCGCGGGCGTTCGTCAGTCCATTGGCGACGCCAAGATCCCAGACCTCGGTTTCGGCAATGGCCAACAGGTCATTCTCGGTGGCTTCCTGCCCCTCCTCAAAGGACTCATGGTCAACCCCGAGAATGCCGAACTCCAGCGATCGGAGCTGGCCGATCCACGCGCCGATGTCAAAATCTCCCAAACCAGGCAGGACCTGTTCCTCGCAGCCGCCACCCAGTTCTGGGATTGGGTCTCAGCCGCAAAGTACGTGGACGTGCAACGACGGGCCCTGGGAGTCGCGGAGGAACGGTTGCGTCAGGTCGAAGGCAGAGCCAAAGCCGGCGCCGTCGCCCCGCTCGACGTCGTTGAAGCAGGACAGGAAGTCCAGCGCCGGCGCGAGATCGCCATCGGCGCACAACGAGCCGTAGAGCAGGAGCAATATAAGATGTCGATGTTCCTCTGGGAAAACCAAACCCCGACCGCGCCACAACTCGAGCGAGCACCGGATTTCCCGCCGCCGACTGCCGTGCCGACGCCTGAAATCGTGCGAGCCGACAAGCTCCAGGCGAAAACCGACCGGCCGGAGATTCGCGAGGTCGATATCGAAGCCAAGGTCAACAACATCGACCTGGAATTGGCCAAAAACAACCTGCTGCCCAGCCTCGATCTTGAAGCAGCGCCGGCGCGAGCGCCGGAGAAATTCGTCCTCGGCCTCGGCTACCGGTTTGGTGTGGAGTTGCGCATGCCGATCCTGCAGCGAAGAAGCCGCGGTGAAGTGATGGAAGCGCAAGCACAGGCCGATCGCCTGGTGATGGTGCAGAAATACCGGGAACAGCAAGTGGTCGTGGACGTCGACAATGCGCTCTCGGCCATCGAACGCGCGAAGGAGCGGGTCGCCGCAGCGGCCGAATCGCTCCGCATGGCCAAGACGCTGGAAGAGGGCGAGCGGTTCCGTTTCAGCCTGGGCGCCACCAGCGTTCTGTTTGTGAACCTGCGGGAACGAAATTCCGTCGATTCGGAAATGCAGCTGGTGCGAGCGAAGGCAGACTATCAGAAGGCGCTGGCCCTGTATCAATGGGCGACCGGCACCTGGGCACGGAGTCAGCCATCCGCGACACCGGTGAACTACCGCATCGGGGCGAGCTTCTCCAAATAGTGGTATTTTGCGGTCTGCTCTGATAGGTTTTAGCCGACGAGGTGGTCCGGCACAGGCGTGTCACCTCCACGGCTTCAGACTGCTCGCGAAGAGACACGGCAAGGGGCCCGGTCAGGTTTTGCTGGAGTAACACGATGGCCCAGGACCATTCCGATAATCAGAGCAATCTGTTCCAGGCCGTCATCGGCCATCTCGGCCTCCTCTTTCGCCTGGAACGTCGCGTTCTCGGACTCATCGTTTCCTATTCGATCGCCATCGGGCTCTTCTCCCTGATCGTACCTCTCACGGTTCAGGAACTCGTCAATACCTTCGCATTCGCGCTTCAACCCATTACCATCGTTACCCTGGCCGCCGTCATGGTGGCCGCCCTGTTATTTGTCGGCGCCTTCCGGGCCCTGCAGTATTATGCGGTCGAAGTGTTGGAGCGTCGCATTTTCGCCCGGGTCGCCATTGCCATGGCTCAGCAACTCCCGCACCTGCGCTACCAGGGCTTTAAGCCGCGCTTTGCAAATTTCTTCGTCGAAACCATTCTCATGCAGCGGGCGGTCTCGGTCCTGCTGGTGGATCTGATCAACGTCATCGTCGGCGGCGCGGTCGGCATGACCATCCTGGTGTTTTATCACCCGTATTTCCTGCTGTATAACGCGATCCTGCTGGTCGGATTCAACGTGGTCTTTTTCCTCATGAGCCATGGCGGCCTCAAGGCCGACATGAACCTCTCTCATGCCAAGTACGATACCCTGCACTGGTTTCAGGAAATTGCCTACAACCTGCTCCATTTCAAATCGACCGACAGCCAGGCCCTGCTGGTGAAGAAGACGGACCAGCTCCTGGATACCTACGTCGGCATCCGTCGGACCAGATTTGGAATTTTGATCCGGCAGTATCTGGGCTCACTGGGCTGGCAGGCCATCGCGCATAGCGGTCTGATTGCGACGGCCGGCTGGCTTTTGGGTATCGGACAGTTGACGCTCGGACAATTTGTCGCCGCCGAAGTCGTCGTCAGCGGCATCCTCTCGAGCTTCGACGGGGTCGTGAAACGGATGGGGCACATCTATTACTTCCTGACGGCATTGACGGAGCTGAGCTTCTTATTCTCCCTCCCGAAAGACCAGGATACGGCGACCCTCTCCATCCCGCTCCCGGACCCGACCGTGCACGGCATTCGCGTCACCTGCAAAGATCTGACGTTTGCCCCCGCCGGCGGACCGGCCGTCTTCGAGCGCTTCAACCTGGAAGTCACGCCCGGCGAAAAAATCGGCATTTATGCGGACAGCACAATGGCTAAAACTGCGCTGGCCCGGGTACTGGGCGGTCTGGAATCGCCCACCTCCGGCGTGATCCGCTACAACGGCGTCGACCTCCGGCACCTCAACCTGGACTCCGTCAACCGGTTCAGAGGATTCATCCTGGACTCGCAGTTGTCGTTGTTCGAAGGCACGCTCGAAGAGAACATCGTGCTTGGACGAGAGTATATCCCCTACAGCGATGTGCGGTGGGCGTTACGCTTTACCGAGCTGGAAGAAGAAGTCGATGCCCTGCCGCACGGCCTCAAGACGCACGTTCGGGCTGCCGGAAAAATTTTCGCGCCGACGCACATTGTGCGCATCCTGGTCGCGCGCGCGATCCTGGGGCGGCCGCAACTCCTCATTTTCGAAGGGATCCTCCACAACATGCATCCCGCGATGCGCGAGACGATTCTCAGGCGCCTCTGCAGCAAGGAAGAGCCCTGGTCGGTCATTTTCGTCTCGAACGATCCCAACCTGACCCCGCATGTCGACCGCCGTATCATGCTGAATTAGCCGGACAACACATCGATTCTATAGTTCTGTTTCCGCGTGCTTCATGTCCCTCCGTTCCCCGCGCGGCCGGACCTGCTCAAACTTGACAGATATCAGGCAATCGCCCACACTGCGGCCCACAGCCGACCGATACGAGCCCTCGTGTGAACGACACCGCCACTGAAACGCCCATTTCGACGCCCTCCGCCTGGACCATCCTTGCCCGCCTGAATCTACTGATCGGGCTCGAGCGCCGCATCCTCGCCATCATCGTGTCCTATGCCGTCGTGATCGGTCTGTTTGCATTGATCGTCCCGCTCACGGTCCAGGAACTGGTCAATACCTTCGCGTTCGCCATTCAACCGATCATGATCGTCACCCTGGTGGCCACGATGTTCGGCGCGCTGCTCGCGATGGGCGCCTTCCGGGTCCTGCAGGCGCGGGCGGTGGAAATCCTGGTGCAACGCCTCTATACGAGGCTCGCCGTCTCCTTTACCGAAGCCCTGCCCCGCTTCCGCGAGAATGTCTTTCTTCCTCAACATACCAACACGTTCATTGAAGCGGAACTGTTGCCCAGGGCCTTGGTCGCCATGCTGGTTGATGTAATCAATGTGTCGGTGTCGGGCACCATCGGCATGGCGATCCTGATCATGTACCATCCCTACTTCCTGGGATATAACACGCTCCTGATCACAGGGTTTGCCTTTCTGCTGACGTTTTTCGGTCGAGGCGGACTCCGCATCACGCAACGGGTGTCCCGGCTACACTACCAGACCTTTCACTGGCTCCAGGACATCGGGATCAACCGGCTCCATTTCAAGTCCACGGACAGCCTGCCGCTGCTCCTCAAGAAAACCGACGCGCTGGTCAAGGCGTATGTGATGGCGCGGAAGACGCGTTCCGATATTCTGAGCGGCGCGCAATATAAGAGTACGGTCGTGTTTCAGGCCGTGGCGCATAGCGGCATGATCGGCCTCGGCGGCTGGTTGCTGTCGGTCGGCGACATCACCCTCGGACAGTTCGTCGCGGCGGAGGTGATCGTCGGCACCCTGCTGCTCAATCTCGATACCGTCGCCCGGCGCATGTATGCCGCCATCTATGTCGCCACCTCACTCCATGAGCTTTCCACGCTGTTTGACATGCCGAAGGAGGATGTCTCCGGCCCCGTGGCCGCCTGGCTGCCCGATCCCTCGCTGCAGGGGGTGCGCCTGACATGCAAAGACGTGTCCTTCGCCGCGCCGGACGGACCGCTGCTCTTCGAACGATTCAACCTGGAAGTCATGCCGGGGGAAAAAATCAGCGTCCTCTCCGGAACCAGCAGAAGCAAAACCTCGCTCGCGCTGGTCTTAGCCGGACTGTACCATCCGACCGCCGGGGTGATCCGCTACAACGACATTGACCTGCGCGATGTGTCGCTGAATTACGTGAACCGCTGCCGGGGATTGATGCTGGACTCCCACCCCACCCTGTTCGACGGATCCCTGGAGGAAAATATCACTCTGCAGCGCCCTTCGATTCAGTTCGAAGATTTGAGCTGGGCGCTCCGGTTTGTGGAACTTGAAGAGGAGATCGACGCCATGCCGCAGGGACTGGAAACTCTGGTGCATGGAAACGGCGCCAACTTGACTCGAAGCCAGGTTCTCCGCGTGCTCCTGGCCAGGATGATCGTCACCCGGCCGGAACTGCTGATCTTCAACGGTAGCCTCCACAACATCGAACCGGCGCTTCGGCTCACCCTGCTGCGCCGACTCTGTTCGAAAGAAGAACCCTGGTCGGTGGTGTTCGTCTCCAACGATCCGGAGGTCAGTCAGCTGGTCGAACGACGGGTCGTGCTGGACTAACGGCCGGTTCTGCATCAAAACAGGCTCGATTTCTTTCTTCTCGAACGATCTGCTAGACTGGGCGCGAGTGGTGGCCTGCAGCCTGACGAAAGGAACGCTTGTGTCATTGGCATCCCGTCTGAAATTGTCCTTTCCCACTACGAACCAACTGATCATCAGTCTTCTGATCGCGGGGTTGGGATGGGTCAGCGGCCAGGCTCTCAGCCGTATCGATCAGGACCTGCGCATCATGTACACCGAGTACACCCTGGGCGCAGCGGACCTCGCCCATATTTCAGCGGATGTCATTCGCTATCGAAATACGATCATCCGGTCGTTGGAGGCCGAGAACCAGGCCATCTTCGAACGAATTACTGAGTCGTTGCCGACGCAACGCGCACGTATTCAACATGCCGTGGATCGATACGCCGCAGCCGGTCTGCGTGTGTCACGGAGCGGACGGAGCGAAGAAAAAGACATTCAAGCGGTTCGCGAAAGCCTCGATCAGTACTTCCATGTCGCCAGCAAGACCATTGATTTGCTGGCCCAGGAATGGAGGGCCGGCTCCGCAGCCGAAGCAGCGGAACTGCGTCGAAAAGCCGAAATTCATGCGGCCGACAATGGAGGACCGAAAGTCATGCAGGTGAGTCTCGCACTGGACCGCCTGCTGGAGACGGTGGCGGAGGTCGCGAAGGACATGCGCGAAGAAGGAACTAAAACGATTGTGACGACCGGCTACTGGATCGTGGGCGGGAGTTTTTTCATCGCGCTGTTGAACCTGTTTCTGACCCGTCCGGTGCGTGTACAGGAACTGCCCTCCTCACGACGTGAAGAAACGCCCCATCCTGGATCAACGAGGGGCCTGCCGAGCGAGGGATAACCGCTCGCAATCCCAGCGATTCACCCCGACGCCCCCTCCCTGCTTACATCGACGAATCAGCCGGCCTGCCGAGAGCCCGAAAAAGTCGGCTACGCTCATCGTGGGTCAAATCCATCCACTGCCCGGCATGCAAACCGTCAATGGTAATGTGCATGATCCGCACGCGATGTAATGACACGACGCGATAACCGAGCGCCTGACACATGCGCCGGATTTGCCGGTTGCGTCCTTCCGTCAGAATGATGCGGAAGCGACGGGGACCGAGACGCGCCAGGGTGCACGGCCTGGTGGTCACCCCCAGAATGGTCACCCCCCGGGCCATCCGTGAAAGAAACGTCTCGTCGAACTCCCGATCCACTTCCACGCGATATTCCCGCTCATGTCCGTGCTCGACCCGCAAGATCTCATTGACGATGTCGCCGTCGTTCGTCAACAGAATGAGGCCGGAGGAATCTTTGTCGAGCCGTCCGATCGGAAAAATTCTGGCCGTATGGCCGATCTCGGCGATGATGTTCCGCCGCACATGCGGTTCGGTGGTCGTCGTCACCCCGACCGGTTTGTGATACTTGAGATACACCGCGCGATTGCCGCGCTGTAGCACAACGCCGTCGCGCGCCACCGCGTCCTCTGGCGAGACCTGGTCGCCGAGCTTGGCCACCCGGCCGTTGATGGTCACCCGCCCTTCGGCAATGAGGCGATCGGCTTCCCGCCGTGAACACAGGCCCTGCTCAGTAAAGAATTTATTGATGCGCATGGCAGGGGGATGAAGTCGCGTCAGCCGTTCCTGGTGAAGCCTATGCTCTCTCTCAAAAAGCGCAGAGGCAATGGACTTGCCATAAAAACCAGGCTGCGTCTTCTGTGTCTAGGCTCTCCGTCGCAAGCGATATGTTCCGCTCTCCAACGAAAGACGCTTCACGAGGGACGGGGCACCATGCGGGAGTCAATGCACGCGGCGGCCGGCACGAATCCGTCCCAGCATTCGATAGATCAAACGGGCGATGCTGAACTGCGGAGCGACAAAACCTTCGATCGGCGCAATCTCGCTGATGTCCATGCCGACAATGCCGGGACCGTTTGCCAGCGCGGTCACCAGCGCGAGGGTATCGTACCAGCCCAATCCGCCCGGCTCCGGCGTACCCAATGCCGGTACAATCGACGCATCGAGTCCGTCGCAATCGAAAGTGAGATAGACCGGCCCCGTGCAGGCAGCCAGAACTTCTGGAATCCAGCGAGCGGCCCGCCCCTCATAGGGACCGGACGGATCCAGAATCGAAGCGGCAAAAAAGGTATGGATCTGCGGGGTCTTCTGAATGAGATCGATTTCTTCCGGACTGATCGAGCGAACACCGACTTGCACTAAGGGCAACCCATCTTGCACCACGCGGGCCATTACACTCGCATGGCTGTAGGGATTGTCCTCGTAGGCCTGACGAAGATCGCCATGGGCGTCGATCTGCACCACACACATCCCCGGATAATTGCGGGCATGCGCCCGAATCGCCCCTAATGCGCCGGTATGTTCACCCGTCAGGGTCACCAGAAATTTCCCGTGGCCCACGTGCGGCTGCACAAAATCCTGAATAGCCTGGACGGCCTGGCCATCGACCCGCCCATCGAGATTCAACGTGGCTGCGGTCGCCACGCCGCCCCATTCACGGTAGGGCTCGTAGCGCAGCGTCTCATCGTATAACTCGACCTGCTGAGAAGCTTCAATGATCGCGGAGGGGCCCCGATCGGACCCGAGGATATAACTGGAGGTATGTTCGTAAGGGGCGGGGAGTACGTAGACTCCGGCCTGATCGGGATGACACCAGGGTTCGTCGATCCCAAGAAAGTTGTCGGCTTGCCCAAGCCATCCGGACGGGAGCGCCATGCCGCCCGCCGCTAGGCCTTGTTCCGAAGACTCTTGGGGATGTTTTCCGTGGGGATAAACACCGCCAAGGCGATGACACACGTCCACCGGTTCGGACGGCCGACCGCCGATTGCGTGATATTCAAGGTCCGCACGATTTTGCCGCCCATCTTGAAGACCTGCTCACGCTCTTTCCAGGCGACATCGGGATCGAACTCGATGCCTTGCGTAGTCGCGAGCATCTGTGCGGCCAAGTCTTCCGTGTATTCACCGGACTCTTCGTCCGTTTCACCGTACGCATGGTGCTCGGAGAGATAGCCGTAGGTATCGCGATCCGTCGGAATCGCCAAACCGATCGACGCGGAGATCAGCCGGTTGCGCTCGTTGGTCTCCGACCTGGCCATGACGCAAAACGTGATCTCACCGGGATTCAACAATTTTTCCCCGCGCTTGCGAGGGAGAATTTTGCAATTGGGCGGGAGAATCGACGAGACACTGACGAGGTTGCAATAGGCCACGCCGGCGCTACGCAAGGCCTGCTCGAACGCAGCCAGCTTTTCCTTGTGCACCCCGACGCCCCTCGTCAAAAACATGTGTGTTGGTACCATGTAGGTCTCCCTCTTCATCCCTCGTCGAAATCACTCCACCCTGAGTGTTCGAAGAATTGTCACAGGCCTTGTGCCACGCAATTGATCATGCGGCGACACGCGCGAAAGTTGTATCAAGTTTGTGGGGCATCCGCAATACGGCGGCGGGGTTTTTTTGCCTCGGCCCAGGCCTTTCAAGGTCTGCGGAGATTCATGACCAGCAACTTGGGCTCGGTCATGTCTTCGATCGCATACCGGAGCCCTTCACGTCCGATGCCGGAGTCTTTCACCCCGCCATAGGGCATATGGTCCGCGCGGAACGTCGGAATTTCGTTCGCCAGGACGGCGCCGACCTCCAGCTGCTCAAATGCTTGGAAAATTCGCCCGATATTGCTGGTGAATACACCCGCCTGCAGGCCGTAGTCCGACTCATTGACGGCCTTCAATACGTCATCGAACTCGCGATACGGCGTAATCGTCACCAACGGACCGAACACTTCCTGGCAGGATACCTTCATGCCGGGAGTCACCTGGGACAAGACCGTCGGCCGGACGACCGACCCCACCCGTGTTCCGCCCGACAGCACCCTGGCTCCTTGGGCCACGGCGTCCTCTATCCAGCCTTCGATGCGCTGTGCAGCCCCCGGATCGATGAGCGGGCCGACGACCGTGCGTTCATTGCCGGGATCTCCGGTTTCCAATCGCTCCACACGGGCCACGAGATTCTCGGTAAAGGCTGCGGCAACCGACTCGTGTACAAAAATCCGCTGGACCGAAATGCAGGTCTGCCCCGCATAGCTGAATCCCCCGGTCACACAACGCTGTGCCACATAATCCAGATCCGCGTCCGGCTCGACGATCACGGCGGCATTCCCGCCCAATTCGAGCACCACCTTCTTCTTGCCGCACTTGGCTTTCAGCATCCAGCCTACCGGCGCGCTTCCCGTAAAGCTCAGCAACTTGAACCGGGAATCGACCACCAGTTGCTCCGCCACCCGGTTATCGCAGGGCAGCACATTGAGACCACCCGCGGGAACACCCGCTTCGAGAAGCAGCTCCGCCAGGAGGAGCGACGTCAGAGGGGTCTGCGGAGCCGGTTTGATGAGAATCGAGTTACCGGCCGCCAAGGCCGGAGCGACCTTATGGACGACGAGATTCAGCGGGAAGTTGAACGGGGTAATCCCGAGAATTGGTCCGATGGGAAATCGCCGCGTCACCCCCCAATACGACTCCATCCCGGGAGACCAATCGAGCGGAACCACTTCCCCTCCGATGCGCTTGGCTTCTTCCCCAGCGATCGAGAACGTCTGAACGGCACGGCCGACCTCGCGACGCGCATCGGTCAGGGGCTTGCCGGCCTCAGCCATCATGGTGCGCGCAAACTCTTCCTGCCTGGACTGAAGGGCCTGAGCAGCCTTCTGAAGCAGAGTCGAGCGCGCATAGCCGGACAACCGGCGCATTGCTGCCGCGCCTTCGACGGACGACTGCATTGCCGCCTCCGCTTCGGCGGGGCCAGCCTGGCAGACATGAGCGATCGTCTCGCCTGTATAGGGATTGTGTACGGAAGCAGTCGTGCTGGTGTGAACCCACCGACCGCCGATTAGAAATGGACGTCCATTTTCCAACGGACTTACTCCAGGAGAGGGAGAATCGCTACTGCACGGATTCCAATGGTGGTGTTGCAGGGGCGGCGCTGATCGCCTCCGCATCACGCTGAGCGGCCACCGCCTTGGCGATTAATTCCTCGGTTCCCCAATCCTGAACTGCCGCCAAGGTAAAGGCTTCATAGGTCGACACGCCGTGGCATGTCGGACAAGCCGGCATCGGCACCTTCCGGCAAAACGCCTCGCTCAAACAGGACATGCACACCCATAAATCGGGCTCTCCATCCTTTGCAGGCACAGACCAAAAGGCTTGTTTCGACGCCATAGTGCAGTTTCCTCTTTCCTGGCTAAACGATGAGTCTCGTCACAGTCCTGGCTTTCTTCCGCATGAGAAACATTATTTCTGTTTCGCCCCCGCCGGCGCGAGCAGCTTCTCAATTTCTTCCTCGAAGGCCTCAAAAGGGAACGCGCCGGGAATCGCAATAGCCGGGTTCTTGGTCGTCGGCTGCTGCGCCGTGCGCATCAGGACAAAGCCGGGCGTGCCGTGAAATCCCCAGGAATTCGCTTCATCCCGGTCGTGAAAGATCGCCTGCATATGCGGAGCATCACGCAAACATTGCCGGAATTGCGATTGGTCGAGTCCGATCGCCTTGGCATGTTGGGAGTAACTGTCCACATCCAACCGCCCGTCTGCCGCAAATAATCGGTCATGCATCGGCCAATAGGTTCCCTGATCGCCGGCGCAACGAGCGGCAAGCGCAGCAGTGACCCCTGGCCCCTGATCGGCGCGGGGATAATCTTTATAGAGAAACCGCACCTTGCCCGTGTCGACATAGCGCGCCTGAATCTTGGGCCAGGTTTCTTTGAAAAACTTGAGGCAGTACCCGCACGTGAAGTCCGAATACTCGATCAGCGTCACCGGCGCATCCGCCTTGCCCCGCATACGATGATCGACCGCCGGCGCACTCGCAGCCAAAGCCGCTCCGGCGACAAGCAAGAGCAGGAAACACGACGCCCCGACCCGAAGCAGCCACGCCGTCACGGGGGTCATGCCGTGACACTCTTGGCGCGGATTCGCTCCAGCAGTCCGACCATGAGCAGGGGCCACACCAGCGTCGCGTCGCTGAGCACTTCAGCGAACCGCCCACCCTCGGCCGGAGGCACGAACTTGCCCCATGAGATGCCTTCTTGATAGGTGCACCCGCTCAACCCGCCCCAATAATCCGGTTCGGGACAGATTCGCACACCATAATGAAAGCGTGGCGGTTGCACGTTGAGTCCCAAACGAGTATTGCTGATCTCGATATACGGCGCCACCTGTTGCGCCCAATTGCGCGGCACCCCGCCGCCGATAGTGAAAATGCCGAGGCGTTTCGACCCCAGGACTTCTTCGGCATAATGATTGAGATCGAGGTAGGGGTTGAAGTCCGGACAGGTCTGGTGCAGCGCGCGCAAGACCGCCGTGTCTCCACCGTCCTTCACTTGGCTGCGAGCCTGATCCATCCGCTTGCCCATCGCCCAGGTACCGACATCCAGCCCCATTTCTGAATCGGTAAAGGCAGGAATATAAACCGGCACATTTTTCAGATAGGCGCTCTTGAGGATGCCGGGGCCCTCAAATTCTTCCGCCAGCGTCTTGCCGAGTTCCCGAGTCAGGAGGTGCGAGGAGAGGGGTTGTTCGATGTTGATACGCTTCAAGGTCAGTGAAACGACATGCTCGACGTAATTGAGGTTCGACTCCATTTCAAGGGTGTCATAGACGCGGTTGTATCCCTTCTGGAATAACTCCTCGTCGCTATGGGACGCCTCGTGACGGTAGTGAAGCTTGCCCACCGATTCGCTCAGGCCATGGGCAACCAGCGCGCCGGTCGAGACGATGGCATCCACCATGCCACGGTCGATCATGGTACTGATGATCTTGCCCATCTTCGCAATGGTCATGGCGCCGGAGAGGGTCAGCACCACCTTGCAATCGGCATCCTCGATCATCGCGGCGAGTGTTTCGTACGCTTCGCCCAGACGCCGGCCGCCGAAGGCCGTCTTTCGCATCGCCTCCAGCAGTTCCGAAAAGGAATGAATTTTCTCGGGGTCGAGAGGCTCGAGTGCCTCCAAGCCATCCGTGGCACCGTCGTGAAATTCCCGTCCCGCCATGATGAGAGCCTCCCGAAAAAAATCAGCCTTTGGATCGAGCAGGTCATTTTATACACAACCGAGCGTCGCGGGGTCAATTGAAGCGCCGACCAGCCCCCACGCCGATCCCGTAGTCAGACCGCCGGACAGCGCCAGGAACGCGCGCCGTGAACCGTGCGAACAGTACGCAGGGGTGATGCGCATCAACCGGGCAGGAAGGAGACTGCGAATGAATGGAGCCGTCAGCTGCGAACGCCGCTGACCAGAGTCAGTACCATCGCCGTCACATACATGAGACTGATACCGGCAAACATCCCGGCCGCCACCTGCACCCGACGCGTCGCGGTGTAGGACATCGCCGTCAGTGACAGCACGACGTACAACAAGGAGCCGGCTGCCAACGAATAAAAGCAGATCGAGAAATAGGGAGAGACTCCCTGCCCGCTCAGAAACGTGCCGACGCAGGTAGGCAGACCGGCGATGAGCCCCAGCACCAGTACCTCCCGTCCCGACATCGGTTGCTTCCCGGCGGCGCCGACGATCCCGAATCCTTCGGTCCCGTTATGCAAGCCGAACCCGGCCACCAGCAGGAGGCTCAGCGTATATTCCCCGCTGGCGTAGCTGGCGCCGATAGCCAGTCCCTCGCCGAGATTGTGCAAGCCCATCCCCACCGCAATCATCGTCGGCAGCGACAACCACCGGCTTCCCGCACGAGCCCCGAAGATCTGGCTGGACTCCAACGCAACCAAGCCGACAAAACTGATTCCGAGGCTTCCCAGAAACACCAACCACGAAACGGGATCACGCGCGCCGGTCTGCTCAGTCGCCTCGTGCATGAGATCGAAAAAGAGGTAGACCAACACCCCATTGGCCACGCCGATCAACCCGCCCTCCCATGTGCGTGGCAGGACCTTTCCAAGAAACAAGGCTGACAGAATGCCCAGATAGACCGGAATCATTCCGGCGACGGCGCCCAACGCAATGAGATTCAGCATGCCAGACTTCTATCAGAACCACGGGCGAGGAAGAAAGATCGTTCTCGAGGTTTCGGCATGCTGCTTCCGGGAAGAATCGCTACAATGGCCGTGCGCAGCGCCCGTGCTGCAACAGGAAGCGACCGCAGAGGACGCAAGGCTCGCGAAAGCCTGGACGCACGTCGTACAATCGACCTGACAGACCGCTGCCGTTCAGCAGGAGGATATGTGACCTACCAGCAACTCATGGGTCTGGCAAACGGCTACGCCGACTCGAAAGTACTCCTCGTTGCCAACGAGCTCGGTGTGTTTACCGCGATCGGAACCGGTGGACATCGGGTCAACGCCCTTGCCGCTGCATGCGAGACCACACACGAAGGCATGCGGCTATTACTGCACGCCTTGGCCGGACTCGGGCTGCTTCGCCAGAAAGCAGACCGCTACTGGAACACCCCACTGGGTCTCAGGTTTCTGGATGGTCACAGCCCTCAGGCGATCACCAACCTCCTCTGGCTCCTGAACCACCATTGGTCCGACTGGACAGGCATGGCGCGGGCAATTCGTCGAGGCCGCCCCGGATGGGCGACGGTAACCAAGACCGCCGAATTCCGGCGGCGATTCGCGCTCGCGATGCAGGAACGCAGCCATGTCTTGGCTCCACCCACAATCGCTTCGTTTCGGCTCCCGCGAAATGCCACACGATTTCTCGATCTCGGGGGTGGGGCAGGCTCTTATTCCATCGCGCTGGCCCGGCAGTACCCGACCCTGCAGGGACTAGTCATCGATCAGTCGGTGGCGGTCGCGAGACGGTTGATCCGGCAACAAGGGTTGGCGGATCGGCTCAAAGTCCGGACGGGAAATCTCTTCACGCTGCCGCTGGCAACCGGTTTCGATGTCGCCCTGCTGTCCAACGTGCTCCACGATTTTAGCGAGAAGGAAAATGTCCGGTTGCTTCGCCGGGTATATCAATCGCTACGGCCGGGTGGAAAACTCTTTATCGTGGAGTACTTTCTCAACCCCGCCGGAATCCGTCCCGCCGAAGCCGCCATCTTTTCGCTTCTGATGTACGCCTTCACCGACACGGGACGCTACTATGCCTGGAAAGAGGCCGAGGGGTGGCTGGCAACCGCCGGATTCTCCCGCTGTCGTCGACACAGGATTACGGGTACGATCGGAACGCTGGAAGCCGTGAAACGGTAATCAGCAGGGCAACCCGGAAGTCTGGCCGAAACGGTTGAGTCGCCCGTGGTAGGCCTCCAGGTGTCGGCGAACAGGAATCAGCAGGCGGGGAGGGATCCGGGGACAGACCTCGCGATCGAACGACACCATTCGTTGGTAGCGTTTGACACCGAGCGCCGCCTCGGCCAAGGCCCAATACAGATTCTCCACCCAGCGCAATCTGATGACCTGGCCCAGATAGTGGTGCACCACCTGCGGTGTGCGAATGGCGCCACGGAACGCATCCTTGATCTCATGGAGCAGCCGGTCTTCAGCCGAAGAGCGCTGGTAAATCCCTTCCACCATGTGATTCAACGAAATAAAGTCCTGGAGATCGAAGCGAGCATCCACGTCTTTGGTCTGTTCACGATACACGACCCAATCGCTGGTGAACTGCAGACGTTCGAGGAGAATCAGAAAATCCTGCAAGGCGATTTCCTCCACCGTCTCGCAAGCCCGTGACGCCCGCACCTTGATGAAGGTCCGGCGATCATAGCTGTGCGTCGGAAGGTAATGCGTACCGGAGACTTCCAGCAATCGGCCGGTCGCGTCACGCTTGGGGAATTGATAGGTCCACAGGTCGGGAAACGCGACCCCTGCCGCCAATAACTCGGCCCGGTACCGTGGCAGCATGTAGTCAAACAGCGGCCCGCCCTGTTCCTGCAGCGGAGTGGCGGCGAGCCCGCCCACTGCCAACGTCAGTCTGGCAAACGGCATGCGCGTATAGCCATCCGGTTCGAGGACAAAATTGAATCCTCCCCATGGCCCCACATCGAGCAACGTCTCATACCCTTGCGCGGCCAGCCATGCTTCTGTTTCCAGCGCAAGGGATCGCCAGAGCCGGATGAGCACGCCGACATGCACATGCCGGTTGTGAAAGAGCGGGGTCGCATCGGTGGAGGACAACGGTTCTGCACTTGCCAGACGAGTTTGAAGCTTGAGGATTTCCCACTCGATGGCCTGCGCCAGGGTCCCTTTTCCAAAGGACACCCCCGAGCACAGTCGCTCACAGTCGGCACGGATGTCCTTCCAGAGGTCCGTGCCGTGGGGGAATGTGGCCGCCGTAGTCATTACGTCGTCGAGAAACGAGTGGAGCCCTCCCCCGGGTTGAGCGGCGACGAGCCTGGTTACCGTGCCATGAAAATGTCGAATGGCCCGCTGGGACCGGTGCGCATAGGCACAGTCGAAGCCTGCGCGCTCTATCGCCACATTGGTGAGAGGACTATCGGACAGGACTCAACTCCTTCTGTGTGCGCTGACAGCCTTCACAGACAGTCTGGAACCACCACAGATCCGCAGGACTGACGTGGTGCTGTTCCATCGCGGCCCCCTCCTCCAGCCAGCGAGCTCGGGAAGGTTCTACCTCCGTGACAGGATTCACCCGGTGACAGAGCTTGCAACGCAACCACACCGGGCGACCGAACAAGGCGATCAGACAATCACTCCGGCTCATGGCCACGTTCCTTGTGATCGGGCACACCGGTCACCTTTTGCGATGGCGTTGGAATCCCGAAGGTTCCTTGTAGTGCACCCCGCCGGGACGGGGAACTCGTAAAGCCCGATAGTTTTGGACAGAAGATTACGAGGGTTTGGAAAAGGCACAGGCCGCGGAGGGCCCTGGACAGGTATCAGCGGGAGCTAGGAAGAGGCAATGAATCCGTGTGTTAACGCATACTTAATCAATTCGGCCGTCGTATGGAGATTCAGTTGTTCCATGAGCTGGGCTTTATGAAACTCGACGGTTCGTGTGGAAATCTTGAGCCGGAGGGCGATGTCTTTGGCCGTTCGCCCCTCGGCCAACAATTGCAGCACCTCACGCTGGCGAAAGGTAAGAGTCTTTCTCTGCTGGGCCTGTCCTGCCCCCAACGTAAGCAAGACATCCAGCAGATCTTTGGCGATCAAGGGCGTGATGTAGGTGTGCCCGGCCCACACCGCCCGTATCGCCTGTTCTAATTCATCGACCGCCGATCGCTTCAGCAGATAGCCCGCGGCGCCGGCCTCGAACGCCGATCGGACATAGTCGGCATCAGCATGCATCGTGACAAAAATAACTTTGATCGAGGGGTGAGTCTTCTTGAGTTGTGTCGCGGCATCGATGCCATTCAACAGCGGCATCGACACGTCGAGAATGACAATGTCGGGATGGACTCGATCCACCGCTTCCAGCAGGGCGCGGCCATCCTCAACCATCCCCACTAGCTCACATTGGTCCTCGAGAATGCGGCGAAACCCTTCCAGCACCAGGGAATGATCGTCGGCCAAGAGCACACGCGCTTTAGACATAGGCGCCACCTGGAAGCGGAACGCAGACCTCGAGATGCGTGCCGCGGCCGGGCGCCGTCGACACGGTCAAGGTGCCTCGCACCAACCGCACTCGTTCTTTCATACTTAACAATCCCAGGCGTCCCAGGCTCTGTGACGCCTGTTGCGAATCGAACCCGACGCCGTTGTCCCGGACCGACAGAGTAATGACCTCGTCGTCACAAATCAATTCGACCTCCACGTCCGTGGCCTGTGCATGACGGGCGACGTTATTCAAGCTCTCTTGCGCAATCCGGTACACGCAGGTGGCCAGTTCGGTCGGCACCGGACTCACGGCATCGTGATGCACATACACCGCTTCAATCTTGGTCGTTGCAGAAAAATCATCCACCAGCCGACGAACTGCTTTCACAAGTCCCAAGTCATCGAGAATGGATGGATGGAACCGGTAGGCCATCTGGCGGACATCATCCGAGACCGTGGTCAGGCGACGGGTAATCGATCGTACCAGCCCCTCAATCGCGGCCAGATCGCCCACTTCCCCTTTCTCAATCCGCCGAAGGTCCATGGCCAACATGGCCAGTCGCTGGTTGACATCATCATGTAAATCCCGCGCGATACGGCGGCGCTCTCCTTCTTGGGCCGTCAGCAATTGGCCGGCCAGCGCCCGGAGTTCCTCTCGACTATGCTGCAACTCCTCCTGACTCACTTTCAGAGAGGACTCGCTTTCCCGTAGGGACCGCTCCGTCTCCATGCGTTCGCCGATCTCTTCAACGAGCGCCTGGTTGACCAATGCCAGCTCACGCGTCCGTTCACCCACACGCACTTCCAGTTCACTATGGGCGCTGCGCAGCGCTTCCTCGATTTTCCGGCGTTGGAACGCGTAGATCACCGGAAACCAGATCGCCGTCAGACTGAACATGCGATTGCTCAGTCCCATCCAGAGCGGCACATTGGGAAAAGTGACGCCCAGAAACACATCCGACAGAGCCAGCACCGAGCAGGTACTGGCGACAAGAATCGGGGTTGTGCGATCCGGAAGCGCTAGGGACAGCACCACGAGTCCTCCATAGAGTACTCCATTGCCGATTCCCAGCGGGAGATACAAATCGAGGGTGTACAGGCCGAGGCCAAGGACAACAATCGCGAACAGCAACAGTCTGTGGGAGGGCTGTGTCGTCACAGGACAGTCATTATCCTCCCCTCAAGCTGGAGGCTTCAAGCCGACTCCTCCTGGAGGCATGAGAAAACCATTCCGGGAATCGCCAGGAACAGGGGCAGGGAGCATGCGGGTAAGGCAGCCGATTCGACGAGGTGGCGGGGAGCGCCATGGCGGATCTGACGGAACAGGCCGGACCCGCCATGGCTATCATGCTCCCCGCAGAGACAGGGGGAGATCAGGGGAAGACAGCAGGCGATCAAGGTCGATCGGAAATCCGGGCGACCATCGAGTGGCCGCTCACGGCATCCTGAAGCGCTTTGACCACTGCCACGGAAGACGTGTCACCGGCTTGAACCAGCATCTGATACTGTTGCTGCGTCATGGCAAAAAAGGCCGGCTGCTGCTCGGCCGGAACGCCCATTAACGTTGCCAAGGCCGCGAGATGCTCCCCGCCGCCCCTCGCCATATCTTCAGACAGCGTGTCAAAGGTGTTGGCGATGAACAGATTCGTCTGCTGGCCAGCCATGACCTTCCCGTCGTTGGTGCAGCCGGACGTGCCGAAACTGATGCCGAACGTTTGGCTCCCGAACGTACCGTTAGTGGTGGCCATCATGACTTGAGGGGCAATGTTCTTCGGCGTTTTGTAGTCGGCCCAGGCCAATTTACCCAATCCGCATCCGGGTCCGTTGTCCGGATTGACAGCGTGGGCCACGCTGACTGGCCCCGCCATTAACACCCCTGTCAACGCGATCAACAATCCTCTGTTCATGCCATCTCCTTTCTATATGCACGCGTCACCGCACACTCGCAAGGCACAGTCGTGCCGACATCTCTGCGCGGCCAGCCTTACTTTAGCGGTGTTTTTTTCACAGTCAATCGAAGCAGCTATTTCCAGCAGGAGGCCACACTCGTCGCTACGCTTCTGCACTGTGGCGCAGTGCGAGTATAGATCAGCGTGCCGCTCACGCAAGAAGGCGAGTCAGCCTGTCTCCATGAAACCCTTGCATCGGGCCGATCGACGCAACAGGGTGAAGGGCTCGGCGGAGGAATCGGAGTGACGGATGAGGTCTATCAGAGACGCCAGCGAAAAGGTGGTGGTCCCAACGGGATTTGAACCCGTGTCTGAGCCTTGAGAGTCGATACTAAGTAGTTTTAATAGCGGCTTGATTTTGCAAAGGTTTCCCCGTTTTTTCTTTTGAATTGAGCAGTTAACGGCCTTCTATGGCTTCTACTTGTTCGAACCAATATTGGGCGTTCTGAGATTTTCTAGCACAAATTTAGCACACGTCTTTGGGGTGAACCCCTTCACTGAGACAGGTTGGCATTAGCACACTGGCTTCTAGCATACGTTTTCGTGATGACCTGATCCGGATGCAAGGGTCACTACAAATTGGCCGCACTTCTCAGTCTATCCATCATCTTTTCGGCCTGTATAAACACAAACTCTTTGCCTCGTTTTTCTTTCTTGAGAAAACCTTTATCAGTAAGATCTAGCAAGTCGTAGCGCGCAGTCTGATATACAACTCCGTGAGCGCTTCGATGGGTATCGAACGTATAAATTTCATGAGGATGCTGAATGGCATGGGACAGAAGACTTCGCTGGCGCATATTTAGGCCTGGATATTTCTTTAAGGCATAACTTAATCCAGCGATCTCTTTCTGTTTTCTCCGAATATAACTTAGGATCTCTTCGCAGGCTAGCTTTGCTGCTCTTAGGTTATAGAGCAGGAAATAGGTTAGATCATTTTCATCAGTTTCTGTGTGTATATAGGCATGAACGTACTGTCCTGGAGATCGTTGGATGTATCGTGAGATTGCTAAGTATTCAAACAATAAATAGTCTCGGGATAGGAGATACCAATACATCAAGGCTCTTGCGGTTCTTCCATTCCCATCAGTAAAAGGATGGTCATAAGCTAGCCAAAAATGAAGCATTACGGCTTTTATGACAGGATGAATCCATTTGGTCTGGCTATCTTCATTGGCAAATTCGCAGAATGCCTTTAGTCTTTCTTCTAGAAGCTTGAAGTCGGGTGGTGTGTGAACGGTTTCCCCTTTGTATTCGACCACTATTTCATTGTTACTTCTGAGGCGGCCCGAATCTTCTGGGTGTTCCAAAGTGTCTGCGGTAATTCTTTGATGGATTTCGATCACTAGCTCTTTCGAGAGATTTACCTTCCTGTTCTCTCTAATGAACTGCATGGTTTCCCAATTATTCAGGATCATTTGCTCGCTTCTGTCTTTTGGTTTTCGTCCGGTTTGTAGGAGTTCCTTGGCTTTCTTGGTAGTAGTTGCGGCGCCTTCAAGCTGGCTAGAAGCGATCGCTTCATCCATTAGCGATCTAATGATGTATTGCTCTTTTCCGGGTAATGGACCTGGGTGCTCTGACACAACGTTGCCTCCAGCCCAGACATCGATGTCGTGGAGATGCCTCTGAAGAGAATCCGGTATCCAGTACCAAAATGGCGCTCCTTGTTTATCTGTGAACGGAGCTTGCTTGAAGTTCGCCCGTCGCCCAAGTTTTAATAACGCCCATATCTCCTCATGAGTTAATCCATTTGGTATGGGGAGGTATCTGAAACGGTGCCAGTGGGTGTAGCGTTCATTGGCTTTTTGGATCGTTTGTTGAAATTCAGGCTTGGCTCCTAACTCAAAAAACTTCCGCAGCCGCTCTGGGCTTCTGAGTGTCTCAGGGAAATTTGGAGGGGGTACAATTAGTGCCATATTCGCCAAATACTAAAATGTACTAATAATTTGTATGTTAGTACATTGCAAATGTCAACAAGTACTAAAGTTATGCCATTTAGCACTAATTAGCATTTCAAATACAAACCACCTTCATATCAATGCGTTAGAAGCGCTCACTCAAAGCCGACAGAAAGGCCAGACTAGTAGAAGTGGTGTTCTTTACCGAGCCAGAGTCGCCATTTCCGTTGTGAAGCAATGACCAGGCGGCTAATGCTCTCTAATCTAGCCATCGAGAAAGAAAGCAATGCCCTCTCGAGAGCGCGCCACATCGACTGTAGCAAATATGCCGAGAACAACAAATCACGATGGACCGATCGTTCCAAGAAGAGTGTGAGGCGTAACCTACTTGTTGCCCATAGCAGCTGTGAGCAAGCTGTGCAATGGACCGTGCCCACTCCAGCTCGCTCTTGCATTGGAACGCTCCACGCCAGGCCACACACGAGAAGAGTAATAGATCGCGGCTTGAATGTAGTTCGAGACCGATCCATAGATCGACGTTAGAGCCTTTCGACGCGTGTGGGTTCCGAATTGTCCAACATGGATGGCAGCGACAGCCCTTAGCGCATCGTGGCCTTTGGCGTCGACCAAATCCCATGCAACCTTCACCGCAGCATCGCTCGATCTGTCGACTCGGGAAAGTGCGGCTAATACCCAGAGCTTCTGCCAATCAGATGGCAACGCATCTCTCAAGATCCCTAGGAGGAGTTCGTGAACTTCTTCATTTCCCAAGAAGTTCGCTAAGTATGATGCGTAAATCTGCGACATCGAGGGTCGTTTTTTGAAAGAATCCAGCACATGCTTAACCGCGTGCTCGCTCCTGGTCTTCGAAAAGATCGGCAGACAAAATCGCTCGATGTTCTCTTCGTGTCCTGGGTAGTCAGAAAGCGAGTCAAAGAGCAAAGTGGTCGCTCGGAGCTCTAATGTCTCCTCGTCAGGCTCTTCGTCGTCCCACTCTGACTGGAATCCATAGTCCACGTCGAGGTCGTCAGTATCGATTTGCTCGGCTATCTCCGCCACAGCGTCAGCGAATAGGGCCTCAAGGTCAGGTTCTTCCGTATTGATTGCCGATTTGGGCATGATGACAGACTTTGCCTCGTTGAGTACCAGGTCATAACTGCGGAGGGTTGGAATGAGTTGTCGAATGAGTTGATCGGCAGCATCCACATTCTTGAGAAATACATATATGTCATCGACGTATCGGGCAGAGGGCACTCCATAGTCATCCAGGAATTGGTCGATTGGTGCCAAGTAGTAATTGCCAAGCAGATCGGAAGGGTACATACCTTGCAAAATCCCTCGAGAACTTCTTTCTCCTGTATAACTCGTAAGAATCGCCTCAAGCCGGGATGAAAGAGATTTGGGATAGCCGGAGTCGTTCAGCAAATTAATCATCGTGTGCTGATTGAGTGAGCCAAAGAAATTCGCAACATCAATTTTGAGGATATAACCTGCGCTCTCCAGCTTTGCATGCCCGGCAAGCGATTTTTGGAGTTCGTTCCAGCATGTTCGTGTCGGAAGGAACATGCTGGGGCTGCCAGCGGGGGCAAGTTGATGGCTAAAGGATCGCTTGGCGTCGGTCTTGGCCTTCACAATCGGCGCGGCCTGGTCCGCCAAACATTGATAGAGTAGACGGTCACGAGGAAGGAGAATACTTCCTGGCCGAGAATAATTAGGTCCAAATCGCTTGGATTGCACGGCGACTCGGATCCGAAAAGACTTCGGAACCTCCATTGTAATCGGGACACCAGGGCTAAAGTTGCCAGATCTCAATTCGCGCTTCAGGGCGGAGACCAAATCGTTACCCGCTTTGTTGTAAATGAAGCTTAGGTGCGGTGCATAAATAAAATCCGATCGAAGATCCTGAATGACTCGCTGTAGCGCTAAATCCCAGTTGATTTTATTGATCTCCGAAATGTCTAAACCGAATGGCTCACCAGATTTGATATCCGCCATCTCTTCTCTCCTGATCCAGACGTTGGCGCGAATGTAACACAGTTGGACCCTTAACAAATCGTTACACATAGCGGCAACCGCCGGAAGAGGCATTAGCTTTAGCGCTCCCCGCTACCTTGCCTTGGGGTCTTGACATATTATTAGTATAATATAATATATAATATGCAAATATGGAGACTCGCGAAATGAAGTCCGAAGACACAAAAACTGAAACGCTCCAATTTAAGGTGACAGAACAAGAACGCAAGCTCATTGAGAAGTGCGCAGCAGACGAAGGAACAACTGTCTCCAAATATGTGCGCGGGGCCATCCTCATGAGCATGGTGATGGACGGAAAGACCGAAGCAATCAAGATCGTCGCCAAAGAGGTCGGAGAAAAGGCCTTTGGAGTCGTCCGACAGAAGCTTGTCAGGCCGACACAGGAAGGACGCTAGGAACAGTGCTAACCGTCTCCCCATCAATGGACAAAGCCGGTCCGCGCCGCATGCCGGCAGGCTGCGGGGCGGAGCGGAATGGCCCCCGTCTTGGTAACACGGGGGCGCTACCTACAGCGCTCCGTACAGGAGTTCGATAGAGTCCATGGATTCGAGCTTCACCCTCACGATTGATTGGTTGGCGTTTACCGTCCTGGCCACTAATCCTCAGGAGACCATGAAGGTACTGGGCGGAGATTGGAGTAAGGCCAAAGGCGGCTTCCGAGGGTATCCCTTATCCTGGATGAGGGTAGACGGCCTGCGCGGGGTCGGCAAATTGGGCACGAATGCTCTTCGCCGTCCGAATGAAATCCATGTGGATCTCTCGGGCGGCCTGGCGTCCGCCCTGACACTGGATCAAATCCGCACCCTGCTCCAGTGGGTGCAGGCCCAACAAGGGCATGTCACACGCATCGACTGTGCCCTGGATGATCGAGCGGGATCAGTCCCGGTGTCGACCATCCGAGAAGCAGTCTCGGGAGGCCAATGCGTCACAAGGGCGGCTCAGGTCCGGCATATCGTCTCGAACCTGACGCATGGAACCGGAGCGACGACCGGTGAGACGATGTACTTCGGCAGCCCGCAGAGTCAGACCTTGCTGCGGATCTATGACAAGCGGCTCGAACTCCAAAGCAAAGGACAAGAGAACTGGCAGGAGTATGGGACGCGATGGGAATTAGAACTGAAGAAGGACCGAGCAGAACAATGTGCGAGAGCCTTAGCCAGTTTAGACGAAGCCGATTGGAAGGAGTTGGTAGTCGGCTTACTGAGGTCTTATGTGGATTTCCGGCAGATCCCGAAGGATGCCGAGGATGAAGAACGGTATCGCGCTCCAGTCTTGGAGTGGTACACCCTTCTGACGGAGGGATTTCAAAAGGGCCGATTAGCCCAGGAAAAGCAGGTGCAGACCCTGCAGAACGTGAAACGATGGGTGAGCGACACCCTGACGCCGATGTTGGCGGTCATTTGTGCCACCCCTGGAGGGGAAGAATGGCTACTACAGGAAATTGTCAGGGGCATTGCTCGGTGGAAAGACCGACACCGGAGCTTGCTCAAGCAACCACCCAATCGGTTTCACCGGTCTGCCGGCGGTCACGCGGGCAGCCCATGTTAGGGGGACTGGGGGTGTCGAGAGACTCCCCCGGTGTATCTGCACATGCTCACCATCAAAGAGCTTTCGGCTTGGCTCAACATCAAGCCGTCCACACTCTACCTCTGGGCCTCACAGAACAAGATTCCCTGCCGTCGTATTCATGGCCTCCTTCGGTTTGAATCCGAAGACATTCGGAGGTGGCTCAATGCCTTCGAATCGTCCACTCGAAACCGCGTACCTACCCTCAAACACGACGATACCCGCGACCTCAACCACCTCATTGAAGCGGCGAAATCCGAGGTCTATACTCCCCGCCACGGGGAAACTAGACCGAAATCAAGCCTCATCCAGAAGGAGGATACAGATGGGGCTGTTTAAGCGCAACAAAGTGTGGTGGATGACGTTTGTGTACCAGGGGCGGCAGATCCGGCGAAGTACCGAGTGCACGGACCGCCGACTCGCTGAAGCCGTGCTTGGAAAGATCAAGACCAAGATCATCGAAGGTCGCTACTTCGACCGACTTGAAGAACAAGAACGGACCTTTGAAGAGATGGTTGAGCGGTATGTGGCTGAACGAGTCGTAGGAGCTAGTCGCCACGGTGAACGACGGGCACGAGGCGTTCTGGCTCACCTTCTCCCGGTGTTTGGCAAAAAGACCTTGGTTCAGGTCACGACGAAAGAGATTGCCGCGTACAAGTGGAAACGGCAACAAGCGGGAGCTGCACCGGCAACCATCGTGAAGGAGTTGGCCTTGATGAAGACCGCCTTCAATGTGGCCATTCGAGAATGGGAATGGTGTCGAGACAATCCGGTGTGCCGAGTATCGATGGGCAAGGTGAACAATGCACGCGTTCGGTACTGTGATGACGAAACGTTGGCGACGATTTACCAAGCCTGTCCCACGTGGCTACAACCGATTGTGATGCTGGCACGCTACACGGGCCTGCGCCGGGAAAACGTGGTGTGCCTGCAATGGGAACAGGTCGACATGGCTCGGGGGCTCATCATTCTGGATCACACCAAGAATGGGGATCGTTTAGGGATTCCGTTGTGTGATCCTGCTATGAAAACCTTGGAAGCCGTGAGGCCCTCCCGACCTCTCGCAAGCGGCCCGGTGTTCCTGCAACATACTGAGGACAGGGAACCGGTGACGCCGGATATGGTCACGACGGCCTTTCGGCGAGCCTGCGAGTCCGTAGGCGTGAAGAACTTTCGCTTTCACGACCTGCGGCATACCTTTGCCTCCGCGCTCGTACAGAAGGGCGTGGATCTCTACCGCGTGCAACGGTTACTCGGCCATCGCGACGGACGGATGACGCAACGCTATGCGCATCTGGCGCCGGAAAATTTGCGGGAAGCGGTGCAGGTCTTTAAGGACGACTATCACAAATTTAGCACAATGCCGGGGGTGGGTCCGACCCGGCTTGTGCTAACTGCCTGAAATGGTTGGTGGTCCCAACGGGATTTGAACCCGTGTCTGAGCCTTGAGAGGGCTCCGTCCTAGGCCAAGCTAGACGATGGGACCAGAGAGGCAATCTGCGAGGCAGCTGAAAGAGCAGGACTGTACCATAGCGGGTTTTGGCTTTTCAAACAGCAAGTCAAACTACACGTTGCCGAGGTTTGCTGAACAGAGAATCGAGATCGAATTGGGCTCAGTCTGCTTGCGGAGCCTATTGAATTGGCCTAAAGTAGACCTATGCTTCTACGTTCCACTCGCCTCCGAACGGTTTTGATCGCGGGTCTGCTCCCGGCCTTCCTTTCACTGGCCGGCTGCGGGGCGAGCTTTCTGGAAGGAACCATCGCGCCCCCTTATTCAAGCGCTTGGACAAAATGCGGAACCACGACGAAGGTCCGCGTGAAGCCGCCACATTCGACCGTTACTGTCGCCTACACCGAACCCACGACCGGCACCGACGGCAAACCCTTGACTAACCTTGCCTATACCACCATTTACTATAACGCCGGTGATGGCCCGGTCATCGGCAAGGTCGTCCCCGCGTCTGCAAAGACCGGCGGAGCGGCTGTGTCCCAAGTCGTCACAGTTCCCCTGCGTGACCAATCGGAGCAGGAAGTCACCATCTGCGTCACGGCCACCGATTCCGACGAGCGCGAAGGCCCCGCCTCCCCTTAGCTTCAGCCGGAACGGACTTGACAGGGCCCGACTAAGGGCCTACCTTGCTCCCACTTGCTCAGGCACCAACGTATGGTCGAGTGCGTCGTTCAATAGGTTCACGGGTCGCCCTAGATCTCTACGCATGGAACTACGTAAACCTGACCCAGCCCACACTTCCCATGAGGCCGAATCGGATCGGCACAAGCACAGCCTGGAAATCCGGCTCGGTTCCAACATTTTCCGGAACACCAACGGAGTCATCCGGGTTCAAGGCAAAGAACAGCTCGTGCTGGAGCTTGCGCCGGATCAGGAGCGCATCCTGCTGACCATCGACCTCTATGACGGCAGCGGAAATCATGTGGCCCATCTGCGTCGCAATCGCTGGGCGTTCAACGACGGCAATCGCTTTTCACTCAACACCAGCGAGTCCCCGCCGACCCTCTTTCCCAATCTGCCATGGCTCAAAGTCACGGACCAGGAAACCGGCGAAACGGTCCTGGAAGCCGCTGTCGCACCCGGTGAAAAAATCCACGTGGCGACCGGGAAATTCTATTCGCACCGCGGCCAGCTCATCGAGATCACGTCGCACTTCTGTCGCATCGGATCAACCCATACGCTGTTCGGGGATGTCTTCGAGGCTCGTGGCGGCACCGCGGTGCTCGGCTGACAACGGCCGGATCTCATGACTGACGTCTCGTCGCCCAGCATACAGGCGTTCCTCGTCTGCGACTGCGTCATCGAAGATAGCCTGACCAAGAAAAAATCTCTGATCGGGCTGTTCACCCACCTCCAGTCGATGACGTTCCCGTTTCAGCACCATCAGCTCGGCCTGTACTTCTGCATGACCGACGCCGAAGGCACGTATCATGTCGAAATCGATCTGATGTTTGTGAATACAGACCAGTTGGTCTGCCGCGCATCGCTTCCCGACATCGTCATCGGAGACCGACTGCAGATTTCCGACTTCGGCATCAACATCCCCGCCCTCCTCTTCCCCGCGCCCGGTCGCTATGAGTTTCGTCTCCGCATGAACGGCCATATGATTGCGCAAAAGGATTTTCACGTGGTCCAGGTACCGGCCCCGCCCGGCGCCTGACCTCGAACGGATTCCCCGCGAATCCATCGGCGACCGTGAAGCGTCATTCGTATCCGGTTAAAAAACCGAGCATAGTAACTGAAATGGAGGGCGTGGTGCGTGGCCAGCGGCATTCGTCACGAGCCACACGCTCATCCCCCCCACCGAGATGTGGTTCGCGCTTGACGAGATACGGGTCTGATCGGGGGCAGGATCCTGGCGGCGTGGCTGGACCGAGCGCCGAAAGGCCCTAACTAAAAGGCAGTGGCGACTGCAAGGCAGGCATCGACATACTCGTCTTCGCCTTTACGGCAGGCTTGCGCCCGCTTCTCCTTGTCGTCGAACAGGGGAATCACCATTTCACCCACGGTGGCATAACAGTCTTTTTTGAATGGCCCGTCGAGGCTTCGGCACAGCGCGAGTCCCGGGTCCGGATTGGCGTCGGTGAGAATGAAGTCTTTCACGGCGCCGATGAAACATTGCCGAATCTGGTCGGCCTGCCCCAGCCGGCACAATTCGTTGACCCGCACCGCATCTCGCAACGTATAGCCGCTGATGTCACGGCCCAAACTGCGGTAGCAGGTCGTCTGATGCTCTCCCTCCACGCGAGCGCACTGCGTGAAAGCCTGGGCAAAATCATAATTCAGGAACGTCAGCACGGCGGAGGTCTGCATCAGATAACAGGCCCGCAGATATTTCTCATTCAATACGGAGCAGGGATAGAGGAGGTCTTGAGGGTTGAGGAAACTCGTTGCCTCATGGTGATGATGATCGCTGCCCGATTGCGCCGGCTGCGCCCGTTGTGCCTGCTGGAACGTCACGATGTTTTCCATAAACACGCCGCCATAGCAGGACTCCCGATCCCAACTGCCCGGCAACGCATCACAAAATGCCAGGCTCTTGAGTAGGTCATAGCGAAATTGAATGGTCAGGCCATGGCCCAACCCATGGAGACAGTTGTACCGTTGAAACGAATAGGCGGAGACCGTCTCGCTGATCGGGCACAGGGGCAAAATGTGCTGTGGCTCGACGGTCTCAAGGCTGCTGAGGAAGGCCTGCAAGACCCCGTGGTAGCAGCCCGACCAAAACACGTCTCGACAGTGGGCCAGCGCGAGCGGTGCCGTACCATAGCGCGCAAACGACCGCTGGCCGACGTGATGAACCAGCGGATGCGCCTCGCGCAACGCCTCAGGATCCTGAACCGTGATCTGCTCCAAGATCGTGAGCGCCTGCTCTGTGCCCTCTGCCTGAAGCACTGCTTCCAAGTGCCGCTGATAACACTGCATCTTGGCGTCGAACGGCTGAGCCTGGCACAGCGCAAGTGAGTCCTGCTCCGCCGCCTGACTTCCGCCCGCCCAAAGGATACCGAGCAGCACCACCAGTCCGCATGCGCTCCATGGACCATTCATCATTTCTTCTTCTCCGTTACTCGGCGCCCGTCAGACATCCGCCTTCCACAGCAGCTTGATTCTAAGATAGTCCTTCAGATCGATCCAGGGAAAATCGACCTGCCACAGCCTGAGACGCCAGGCCCTCTTCTCCCACCCCGCCGTTCTGTGATAGAACCATGCGCGTTTCATCACCTGCAACTCGACGGACTCGTAACCAGTATGTCCACCACACCAGACCAGCCGACACGTTCAGACTTCATCCGCGAGATTGTCGCGGCCGATCGTGCTGCCGGCAAACATGACGGACGAGTGGTCACCCGCTTTCCGCCGGAGCCGAATGGGTATCTCCATATCGGCCATGCCAAGTCGATTTGCCTCAACTTCGGCATCGCCAATGAGAATCCAGGCGGCATTTGCCATCTCCGCATGGACGATACCAACCCGACCACGGAAGATCCTGAATACGTGCAGGCCATTCAAGACGATGTCCGCTGGCTCGGTTTCGACTGGCAGGACAAGATGTTCTTCGCGTCCGATTATTTCGAGCGGCTCTACGACTACGCCGTGGGCCTGATTCAGAAGGGCCTCGCCTACGTCGACAGCCTCACGGCCGACGACATGCGCACATACCGCGGAACCCTGACCGAGCCGGGCCAAGCCAGCCCGTTCCGCACCCGGAGCATCGAAGAAAACCTGGATTTGTTTCGACGGATGCGTGCCGGCGAATTTCCCGACGGGACTCATGTACTGCGGGCAAAGATCGACATGGCCGCACCGAACATCAATCTCCGCGATCCGGTGCTCTACCGGATCAGACACGTGGCCCATTACCGCACCGGCACACGCTGGTGTATCTACCCGGCCTACGACTTTGCGCATCCCCTCTCCGACGCGATGGAAGGCATCACCCATTCGATCTGCACACTGGAATTTGAAGACCACCGGCCGCTGTATGACTGGGTGGTCGAAAACTGCGGCACTGCACAGCATCCGCAACAGATCGAATTCGCCCGACTGAACGTCACCTTCACCGTCATGAGCAAACGAAAATTGCTCGATCTGGTGGAACGCAAGCTGGTGAACGGGTGGGATGATCCTCGCCTTCCCACACTGAAAGGCCTCCGCCGCCGCGGGTTCACGCCCGAAGCCCTACGGGCCTTTTGCGAAGCCATCGGCGTCGCGAAACGGGATGCCGTGGTCGAGATGCAGCTCCTGGAACACTTCGTCCGGGAAGACCTGAACAAACGCGCGCCCCGCGTGATGGCGGTGCTGCGCCCCTTGCGGCTGGTCATTGAGAATTACCCGGAGGGACAGGTTGAGCAACTGGAGGCTGTCAACAATCCGGAAGATCCGTCAGCCGGGACGCGTCAGGTGCCCTTCTCACGCACCCTCTATATCGACCAGGAAGATTTCCGAGAAGATCCGCCGAAGCAGTTCTTTCGCCTTTCTCCTGGACACGAGGTGCGCCTGCGATACGCCTACATCATCACCTGTGTCGGCGTGGTGAAGGACCCGGCCACGGGTGAGGTCACGGAATTGCGTTGCACCTATGACCCTGAAACCAAAAGCGGCGGCGCGCAGGCGCAACGGAAGGTGAAGGCGACGATCCACTGGGTATCGGCCTCACACGCCGTCGATGCGGAAGTACGGCTCTATGAGAGCCTCATGCTTACGGATCCAGGGAAAATTCCCGCCGACCAGGACTGGACCCAGCACCTGAATCCCCATTCGCTGGAGCGATTGCCCACTTGCAAGGTCGAACCCAGCCTCGCCTTGATCGCCCCCGGCACGAGAGTGCAATTCGAGCGGGTGGGATACTTCTGCGCCGACCCCGATTCGTCACCCGCCAAGCTGGTGTTTAATCGGACCGTCACACTCAAAGACACCTGGGCCAAAATCGAGAAAGCTCAGACCTCGCGCTGAACGAGACCGGCCACAGTTCATCCTCCCATCTCACCGTCCCACACAAAGTACGGGGACTCCAGCCTTCGGCACCCTTGAACCGTGTCATGTCGATGAACGAGAATCGCCACTCGCATGATCGGGCATCACTCCACGACAAAGGAGCTTCAACGATGGTGACGGAACCTTGCAGTGAACAGCCGCGTGAAGAACCAGGCTCGTTTCGCGAACGCCTCTCCCTACTCGAGGCGGCGATCCCTGGTGCAGCAACTGAAGTCCAACCGCTCCTCCGGCACATCTATCGCTCCACACGTCGGCTGCACGATCAATTGCAGCGCATTGATCCCACGCCCGTCTTGCCACGGTCTGTGGTGAGCGAGGTGCGCTGTTTTGATTGCGGAACGGCCGGGATGGAGTCATTTCATACATCCACACAGGGCGGCTATCACCTCTGCCCGACCTGCTTCCAGCAACGCCTGCACACCGGACGCGCTCGAACGGCGCACTGAGCCTCACCTTCCCTGCCCCGAGACACGCATCGTTCCATTCCATCGGCACGGTAGACCACTCCCTCCCGCGCCGCTAGCCCCGAGCCCCCGCCACACCGTATACTGCATGCTTTCAACGTGACGAAAGAGGTACCCAGGGTATGGCCCCGAACATTCTGTTGAGTTGCGAATCGATCAGTAAAAGCTATGGGGTCAGAGCCCTGTTTACAGATCTCTCCCTGGCACTCTCCGACGGCGATCATGTGGGATTAATCGGACCGAACGGATCCGGCAAATCAACTTTGCTCAAGATCCTCGTCGGGCTCGAATCTCCGGATGAAGGCACGCGAACCCTGCGGCGCCACACGCGCGTCGGCTATGTTCCGCAGGAACCCCAGTTTCCCCCGCACCACAGCATCGAACAGGTGCTGCAAGACACGTTGACGGAAGACGGGCTTGATCCGCACGAGCAGGGTGGCCGGATCGCCAGGGCCCTCAGCATCGGAACCTTTCCCGACCCGGAACAAGCCGTTTCAACACTCTCCGGAGGCTGGCGGAAGCGATTGGCCATTACCCAGGCCTTGCTGCTCGAGCCGGATGTCCTGCTCATGGACGAGCCGACGAACCATTTGGACTTGGAAGGCATCATCTGGCTGGAGCAACTGCTGAAAAATCGCGCCAAAGCCTTTCTTGTCATCAGCCACGATCGCCGGTTCCTCGAATCGGTGACATCCCGCATGGTGGAACTCAACCGCTGTTACCCCGAGGGCCGGTTTGAAGCCCGTGGCAGCTATAGCGACTTCCTCGAACAGCGAGATGCCGCCCTTCAAGCGCAAGCCGACTACCAGGCCTCGCTAGCCAATCGCGTCCGCCGTGAAGTGGAGTGGTTGCGCCGCGGCCCCAAAGCCCGCACGACCAAAGCCAAGGGCCGGATCCAATCAGCGGGCAAGCTCATCGACGAATTGAACCAGGCCGAATCCCGTTCGGCCCAGTCGACTATCGGCATCGACTTCTCCGCCTCGGGCCGAAAATCCAAACAACTCGTGGTCGCGGAGCAGGTCAGCAAGAGCTTCAACGGGACACCCGTCATCACCAATCTCGACCTCCTCCTCGGGCCCGGCCAACGGCTGGGACTCCTCGGTCCGAACGGCAGCGGGAAATCCACCCTGCTGCGGTTACTGGCGGGGACGCTGGAGCCCGATTCGGGAACCATCACGCGAGCCGAGGCCTTGCGCATCGTCTCCTTTGAACAGCATCGTGAGTCCCTGGACCAATCCACGAGCTTGCGACGCGCACTAGCCCCGTCGGGCGATGCCGTCGTCTATCAGGATCATTCGATTCACCTCGCCTCATGGGCGAAACGCTTTCTCTTCCGTCCCGAACAGCTGGATCTCCCCGTGTCGAAGCTGTCCGGCGGTGAACAGGCACGGCTCCTCATCGCCCGACTCATGCTGCAACCCGCAGACCTGCTCATTCTCGATGAACCGACCAACGACTTGGATATTCCAACCCTCGAAGTGCTGGAAGATAGCCTGCTGGAATTCCCCGGTGCGCTCGTGCTGGTGACCCATGATCGGTGGTTGCTGGATCGTGTCTCGACTATCCTGCTGGGACTGGACGGCACAGGACGAGTGAACTGGTTTGCCGACTATGCCCAGTGGGAAAGTGCGCAAGAGCGGGCCGGTGGATCCGCCCCGGAGCCGAAGAGTGACGGGCGTCCTGCCGTCCAGGATGAGAACGCCACGGCAACTCCCGCTCGCAAGCCGAAAAAGATGAGTTATCGCGAACAGAAGGAATGGGGCACGATCGAAGAAAGCATCCTCAAAGCCGAGGAAGAGGTCACGGCCTGCCAAGCCGCGATACAGGAACCGTCCGTGATGTCGGATGCTGCAGCGCTCCAGACTCGAAGCCAGGCATTGGTGGCGGCACAGGCTGAGGTGGAACGACTCTATGCCCGCTGGGCCGAACTGGATGAAAAACGTGCGCAGACCGTGCAGAGTTCGTGAGCGAACGACCTCACATCTCGACCTGAGATGCGTGCGGTCTCATGCAATCATGTCAGCAGATAAATTGGCTGGGGGACTAGGAATCGAACCTAGGTAGCCAGCTCCAAAGGCTGGCGTCCTACCGCTAGACGATCCCCCAGCGCGGTACGGAACCGAGACATCGAGCTGAAGAGCAAGGCGTGGAAAAGGTTTTGGCTGGGGGACTAGGAATCGAACCTAGGTAGTCAGATCCAGAGACTGACGTCCTACCGCTAGACGATCCCCCAACCGATCCACACAGTAATATAAGCTTCTCTACTGCGTCAAGATCGCCGCTGATTCTTGACCGGAGGATTCTCAGGATCGGGAGGCTCGCTCGATTCCCTGGCGAAGTCGAAACAACGTGCGGTCCCGGCCGAGCACGTCCATCACCTCGAACAGACCGGGGCTTGCCGTCCGTCCTGTCAGGGCCACCCGCACCGGCTGGGCCAGTTGCCCCATTTTTATCCCCTCTTCCTCGACCAGCTGCTTAAACGACTCTTCCCACTCCTGCTTGGAAAATGCGGGAAAGGCTTCGAATCGGGTCAAGAGTTTGGCTAAGACCGGCGCTTGAGTGGACGTGAGGAATTTCTTGGCCGCCTCTTCGTCAAATACGACCGCCTGGCCGAAGTAGGGTGTCACCCAGTGGACCATCTCCACCAATGTCTTCGTTCGCTCCTTCACCAAGACGACCAGCTGCGCGAGCCATTCGGTCGACACGGCACGAACCTCTTCTTTGAGACCGGCCTGCTCGAGGAGCGGCACCAGCGCCTGAGCAATTTCAGCCGGCGGGCTGGTCTTGAGGTATTCGGCATTGAGCCACAACAACTTGTCAGGATTAAACACCGCCGCCGAGGTCTGCACATTCTTCCAGGAGAACTTCTCGATCAGTTCTGCACGCGAGAACAGTTCCTGATCGCCATGCGACCAGCCTAAGCGAACCAGGTAGTTGACCAGCGCGTCGGGAAGATACCCCATGTCCTTGTAAGCCATAATCGAGGTGGCGCCGTGCCGTTTCGACAATCTAGCCTTGTCCGGCCCGAGAATCATCGGGAGATGCCCGAAGCGCGGGAGCGGAAATCCCAGCGCCTGAAAAATCGGAATCTGTCGCGGCGTATTCGTGAGATGGTCATCGCCCCGCACCACATGGGTAATCCCCATCAAGGCATCGTCCACGACCACGGAAAAATTATAGGTAGGATATCCATTGGATCTGAGAATGATGACATCGTCCAGAATCTGGTTGTCGAACACCACAGGGCCCTTGATCAAATCATCGACAACCGTCTGTCCGTCCTGCGGAGCCCTAAAACGGAGCGCCGCTTCGCCGGTTGGTTTTGTCAGGCCGAGATTCCGGCACCGGCCGTCATACTTAGGCGATCCACCCTTGGTTTCGGCCTCTTTTCGACGCGCCTCCAGTTCTTCAGACGTGCAGACACACCAATAGGCATGGCCTTGCTCGAACAATCGCATCGCGTGTTCACGATAGAGGTCCATTCGCTCGGTCTGCCGAAAGGGTCCTTCGTCCCAATCCAGTTTGACCCAGCGCATCCCGTCCAATATGGCCTGAATGGAGTCATCGGTGGAACGGCTCTGATCGGTGTCTTCAATGCGAAGGACAAAAACCCCGTTCTGCTGCCGCGCAAATAGCCAGTTGAACAAGGCCGTGCGTACCCCGCCGATATGCAGAAAACCTGTCGGACTGGGCGCAAATCGAACCCTGACCTGACTCATCGCGTCACCGTAGTTCGTGTAAAAATAATAAACGGGGCGCTATCTATAACATGGCATTGGAATGATGTACAGAAGTGGCCTGTTCCATTCTGAATCCGTTTTTGTTAAGAACAGACCATGGCCGAACCGACACAAATTGCCGAAACCGTCTCGCTCACGACCCTGACTCCGCACACGACGGAACTTGTGCTCCGCCCGATCGAGCACCCGCTTTCCTTCAAGCCCGGACAGTGGATCTCGCTGCAATTGCCGGTCGGAGATCATCCTCCATTGAACCGTGCCTATTCGTTGGCGGAACCACCCTCCGCAACCGGCCACCTCACATTGGTCTTTGACCACGTTCCAGGAGGCAAAGGCTCCGGCTATCTCTCGTCGCTCAAGCCGGGGGATCGCATTCCCCTGTCAGGCCCTTATGGCCACTTTGTGCTGCCCGACTCGGAACCTCAGCACTTGCTGTTGATCGGACGCTACTCAGGGCTTGTCCCACTGCGCTGTATGCTCCGCTCACTGGCGGGACAGGGTTTGTTGCCTTCAAGCACACTGATCGCCCAGGCGCCCACCACTGCCGAACAGCTCTATCATGAGGAGTTCATGGCCCTGGCGGCGACACAATCTAATTTCCAGTATCTCCCGTTTGTCAGCGAAGGCCCAGACAGCCATGCCGGGACTGTGGATGTGATCAAACAAATCGCGGGAAACGGTCGGCGGGTGACCCCCATGATTGCCGGGGTCAAAGCATTTGCACGCCCGTTACGGGCGCTTCTGATGGAACTGGGGTTCGATCGGCGCGAAGTGAAGCTGGAAACGTACGACTGACACGCCCCCTATACGACCTGCACTCAATCTCTTTGCCTTCAGTGCCCTTCTTTCGCCAGATTCTTGTTGATGGCAGGAATTTCTACCACGACTTCCACCGTTCCATTCGGCACACATTGGCAACCAAGTCGAGACTGCAACGTCGTGACGGGCGCTTCGTCTAACTGGTCGAACTCGTCATCCGTTCCCTCATTGCACGTCTCCAAGCCTTTCTTCACCATGACATGACAGGTGGAGCAGGCGCAGACGCCACCGCACACATGTTCCAGGTCGATCCCATTGCCCATCGCAATGTCGAGAATACTTCCCGGCAGGCCCGTAGGACCGTACGGAATCTTGTCCGGTTGTACCTCAACCTTCTTTTCCGTTTTGTCGGGAAAAATGAAGGTCACGGTATAAGATTTTTGCGGCAGCTCCACGTCTGCCTTTTCAATATAGGGATTTGTCCCACCCATGTTGCTTAGCCCCTTTTGTCATGCATGTGGTGCAATGTATCGTGTTGCTTCCATATCACCCGCCAGCCTCCAGAGACTGACATTCTTACTTCTTCACCCCTCCGCTCGCTTGACAGGCCCAAAGACCACATGATACCTTCTGTACGACTGATTTGATCGGAGATCATTATAGTCTCCGACTTGAAGGATCGGCAATAGGCCCATGCTGAAATTATCGAAAAAAGCTGACTACGGGTTGATGGCACTCCAGCACATCGCCTCCAATCAATACGGCGATGTCGCCCAAGCTCGCGTAGTAAACACCAAGGAAATCGCCGAGGAATATCACATTCCAGTCGAATTGCTTGCCAAAGTTCTCCAGACCCTCTCCAAGAGCGGAATCATCGAGAGTCATAATGGCCCCAAGGGCGGCTATCTGCTCGGCAAGAATCCTCGTGAGATCACGATTGCCCACGTACTCGAAAGTCTGGAAGGTCCACTCGGCATCATGGACTGTTCACACGAAAAAGACGGCGATGCCTGCATGCAGCGCGAACACTGTAACATTCGAACCCCGTTGCTGAAAATACAGAGCAGTATTTATCAGCTTCTCAACAATATGACCTTGCAAGATATGATGGGGGGCACCCCACTCATCACCATTCAATCCGTCGCGACGGAACAACAAGGAGTCGAGCGATGAAGTTCCCGATCTACCTGGATAACCATTCGACCACCCCGATGGATCCGCGGGTGCTGGAATCCATGCTGCCCTATTTTACGGAAAAATTCGGGAATGCCGCCAGTCGCAACCACGCCTTCGGATGGGATGCCGAAGAAGGTGTCGAAGCCGCGCGGAAACAGATCGCCAAGCTCATCCATGCAGATGCCAAGGAAATTGTCTTCACCAGCGGCGCCACCGAATCGAACAATCTCGCGCTCAAAGGCGTCATCGAGATGTATCACGAAAAGGGCGACCACATTATTACGTCGTCCACCGAACATCGCGCGGTGCTGGACACGGCCAAAGCGCTCGAAGCCAAACGCGGGGTCAAGGTCACCTATCTGCCTGTCGACAAGTTCGGCATGGTGAATCCTGAGGATGTGCGGAACGCCATTACCGACAAGACCATCTTGATCTCGGTCATGTTCGCCAATAACGAAATCGGCACCATCAATCCAGTCAAAGCAATCGGGAAGATCGCGAAGGAAAAGGGCATTCTGCTTCATTGTGACGCGACTCAGGGCGTCGGGAAAGTCCCGATCGATGTCCAGGACATGGGAATCGACCTGATGTCGTTCAGCGCGCACAAAATCTATGGCCCCAAGGGTGTCGGCGCCCTGTACGTCAGAAAAAAGAATCCCCGGGTCCGCATTGCGGCGCAAATGGATGGGGGCGGACATGAGCGCGGCATGCGTTCCGGCACCCTGCCTGTACCGTTGATTGTGGGCTTTGGAAAAGCCTGTGAACTGTGCGAGCAGGAAATGGCCGCCGATGCCGCGCGGCTTTCCGTCATGCGCGACCGGCTGCATGCGACCATTACCAAGGCGCTGGAAGACGTCTACTTAAACGGTCATCCCACAGAACGTCTCCCTCACAATCTCAATATCTCGTTTGCCTATGTCGAAGGCGAGTCGTTACTGATGGGCTGCAAAGAAATTGCTTTGTCTTCCGGTTCAGCCTGCACGTCGGCAACCCTGGAGCCCTCGTACGTGTTACGCGCATTAGGGGTGGGAGCAGAACTCGCGCACTCTTCCATTCGATTCGGCCTGGGACGTTTCACACTCGACGAAGAAGTTGACTACGCCGGAAAGCGAATTATCGAAACCGTGACGAAACTGAGAGAAATGTCGCCCTTGTATGAAATGGCAAAAGAAGGCATCGATCTGAAATCCGTGCAATGGGCAGCCCATTAACCTGAATCATTACGCTCGTATGCGATAATTTTCGGAGGACACCATGGCCTATAGCGAAAAAGTCGTCGATCACTTCAACAATCCCCGCAATATGGGCAGTTTCAAGAAAGAAGAAGACGGGGTCGGAACCGGCATCGTCGGGGCACCGGAATGCGGCGATGTCATGAAACTCCAGATCAAAGTCGAAAACGACACGATCGTGGACGCCAAGTTCAAGACCTTCGGTTGCGGCTCTGCCATTGCCAGCTCCAGCCTGGCTACCGAGTGGCTCAAGGGCAAAACGGTGGAGGAAGCCGGCAAGATCAAGAACACCGATATCGTGCAGGAATTGAATCTCCCTCCTGTGAAGATTCACTGTTCCGTACTGGCTGAAGATGCCATCAAAGCGGCCCTCGCCGACTATCAAAAGAAAGCCGACTCGAAGTAACGGCTGGAAGGAGCGCACTATGGACGCCACCACGAATACGGATGCTCAAGCCCCGGTCATCACACTGAGCGACGCAGCGCTGAAAGAGGTCAAACGTCTCATCAATGTCCAAGGCATCGAGGAAGGCGGCCTCCGCCTGGGCGTCAAGGGAGGCGGTTGCTCCGGCCTGAGCTACACCATCAACTTCGACGAAAAGATCGGCCAGTACGATCAGGTGTACGAATTCGACGGCGTCAAGGTCATTGTGGATGCCAAGAGCGCCATCTATTTGCAGGGCACTCAGCTCGACTTCCAGAAGGACCTGATGGGCGGAAACTTCAAATTCGTGAACCCCAATGCCAACAAAACGTGCGGCTGCGGGGAATCTTTTTCGGCCTGAGCGAGCGACAGCCCATGAGCGGACATACTCATAACGCCGATGATCGACGCGAGCTACAGATGGCTCGCAGCATGTGCTGGCATTGCCAATCCGAAATGGCCGGAGAATACTTCTGCGACCGTTGCGTGAAGGTTCAACCGGTCTCGAAGGATTTGGACTATTTCACCTGCTTCGGGTTGCCCCGACGCCTCGCCCTCGATCCCCAGGCACTGGAGGCCAAGTTCTACGAGTTAAGCCGCGCATTCCATCCTGACTTTTATCAAAACAAAAGCGATGCGGAACAAACCATCAGCCTCGACAATTCAGCCATGCTGAATACCGCGTATCGTACGCTGCGGGACCCGATTCAGCGAGCCGAGTATCTGCTGGATCTCGAAGCCGGATCGGTAAAAGATATCCGGACGACACCGCCGGCCGATCTCTTTGAGGAAATTCTCGAGCTGCAGGACACGCTGGATGAGTTCCGTACCAGCGATCGCGCCTCAGAAAATGCGGCCGTCCTACGCACGAAACTCGACGCTGATCGTGCCACACTTGAACAGAGGCAGCGGGATATGGAAGCCGAACTGCAGCAACTATTCAGCCGGTGGGATGCGCTGCAGGATCGCGCTGAGGCCACGGAGCCGGCACGAGCCGAACGGGGCCGCATTCTGAAGGACATGCGGGATATCCTGTCCAATCGCACCTACGTCAAAAACATCGTCAACGATCTCCTCGCAACGATTGCCTAATCACTATGTCACGTATTGTCGGTATCGACCTCGGCACTACCAATTCTCTCGTCGCTTACATGGATCATGGCACCCCGCGTGTCATCTCGGCGCAGAATGAACGCGCGATGGTCCCTTCGGTCGTCGCGCTGACGGATAACGGACTGATGGTCGGTGATCCGGCAAAAGAACATCTCACGAGAAATCCTGAGCGTACGGTCTATTCGGTCAAGCGGTTCATGGGTAAGAGCCTGGCCGACGTCCAGGGCGAACTGGCCTACTTTCCCTACGCGCTCACAGAAAAAGGCGGCGTCATCCGGATCCAGCTGGGGGAGAAATCCTACTCCCCCCCGCAGATCTCGGCCATGATCCTCAAAGAACTCAAGCTTCGGGCTGAAGCCTTTCTGGGGGAAAGCATCACCAAGGCCGTCATCACCGTACCCGCCTACTTCAACGATAGCCAGCGTCAGGCCACGAAGGACGCGGGCATGATTGCCGGGCTCGAGGTCTTGCGCATCATTAATGAGCCCACCGCCGCTTCCTTGGCCTATGGATTACAGGAAAAGACACAGGGCACCATTGCCGTCTACGATCTGGGCGGAGGCACATTCGACATCTCGATCCTCAAGTTGAAAAACGGGATCTTCGAAGTGCTCGCCACAAACGGCGATACCCATCTAGGCGGAGACGATTTCGACCAGCAGATTGCCGATCTGTTTCTCGCTGAGATCCGCACACAGTACGGGCTCGACCTCAATACGCATCCCGACCATATGCAGGCTGTCCGTCTCGAAGCCGAGCGAGCGAAGATACGTCTTTCGGACGAACTCAAGACGACCGCCAGTCTCGATCTGCCGGACGGGAAAGGCCGATTTACCCGTGAGCTCACGCGCGATCAACTTGATGCGCTCAGCATCGCCTTAGTTGAGCGCACGCTGGGTCCCTGCCGTCTGGCCTTGAAAGATTCCGGACTAGCGCCCGGGGACATCGATGAAGTCGTCCTTGTCGGCGGCTCGACACGCATGCCACTGGTCCGCCAACGAGTGCAAGCCCTGTTCGGGAAGCAACCGCACTGCGAGCTGAATCCGGACGAAGTGGTCGCGCTCGGCGCGGCCGTACAAGCGGATATTCTGAGCGGCGGCACAACGGACATGTTGCTGTTGGATGTGACCCCCCTGTCATTGGGTATCGAGACAATGGGCGGGGTCATGAGCAGTCTGATCAGACGAAACACCACCATCCCCGCCAGCGCCAAGGAAATGTTTACCACATATGTGGACGGCCAAACGGGGGTGGACATTCATATTCTCCAGGGCGAACGGGAGCTGGCAAAAGATAATCGCAGCCTGGCCCGTTTCCGTCTCAAGGTGCCGCCATTGCCCGCGGGAGTTCCACGCATTGAAGTGACCTTTCTGATCGATGCGAACGGCATTCTGAATGTCATGGCCAAAGACATGCGGACCGGTGAGACTCAATCCATGGAGGTTAAACCCTCCTACGGGTTATCGGATCAAGAAGTAGAGCGGATGATCGAAGATTCGTTCAAGTTCGCCGCAGACGACGTCAACGCGCGAAAGCTGATCGAAGCCCGACTCGATGCAGGAGCGCTGATCACCACGACCGAAAAATCGTTAGCAGACGGTGGTCATCTCGTCGCCACAGGAGAGATCGAGGCCATTCGCGCGGCCCTCTCGGCGCTGGTCACGGCCAAAGACGGAAACGATCCCCGTGCCATCCGTGCGCGCATGGCTGACATTGAGCAGGCAGCCAAGGGCCTCACCGTGGCCATGCTGGACGACTCCCTCAAGCAAGGGCTCCAAGGCAAAAAAGTCTCTGATGTGACGTAATCCCTGAACATGAGGAACTGCAATGGATTTGAAGTGGAGTGACACTGAAGAACTCGCCATCCGTTTGGTGGAGGCCCACCCGACCACGGACCCCCTCACGGTCCGCTTCACCGACATGCATGCATGGATTGTCGCCCTCCCAGAATTTAAGGACGACCCGAAGAAGTCGAACGAAAAAACCCTCGAATCCATTCAAATGGCCTGGCACGAAGAATATCAGGACTCCCAATCCTGATCGGCCCCTCGAACGCCCTTCACCACACATCTCACAGCCAGACCGCCGCCAGCGCGACGACCGTCGCAATGTTGTGCGCTGCCCGCATGAGCGGAAAAGACTTGGACAGGAAACCTGCCCGGTGTTGCGTTACGGTTCGACAGGAACCGCTGGGGCGCTGTCCTGCACTTGATCCAGCTTATAGAACTCGGTGGGATCGATTTTTGATCCGGCGCTCTTGGTTGGCTCGGTGCCTTTGGTGAAGAGCTCCACGGTGCCATGCTGCTCGTCCTGATCAGTGAGAAGGGCTGTCGAGGGATCCACTTTCACAAACATCACCCCGTCGGGGATTTCAAACGGCACAACCGGTAGCTGCTTGAGCGCGTCCTTCATAAAGGAGATCCAAATGGGCAGGGCTGCATGCGCTCCGGATTCGGTTTCACCCAAGGGACGCCGATCATCGAAACCCACCCAGGCCCCGGTCGCAAGGTTGGGCGTAGACCCGATGAACCAGGCATCGGTAAAGTCATTAGTCGTCCCGGTTTTCCCCGCCACCGGCCGGTCAATGACTGCCTTGGCCGCCACACCGGTTCCACGTTGAATAACATCTTCCATCATATTCGTAATCAGATAGGCCGTTTCTCTGGACACCACCTGCCGCGGTTGAATGGCGGCTTGATCCAACGTCCGGCCTCCGCTGTCCTGCACGCTCGCCACCGCATAGGGTTCCACCCGCATACCTTGATTGGCGAAGACGCCGTACACCGACACTAACTCCGTTAATCCCACACCGGACGAACCCAACGCGAGCGAAAGATCGGCAGCCAGCGGACTCACGATCCCGACCGTCCGCGAGAAATCGATCACGTTGCGAATGCCCACTTTATCCAGGAGACGCACAGTCGCGAGATTGTGCGAATGAATCAGCGCCTCCCGTAAACTCACAATGCCGTGAAACCGCTTGCCGTAGTTTTCAGGCTTCCAGGTCTTGTCCTCTTCTTCCTGTTCATACACCACCGGGGCATCCAACACTACCGTAGCCGGACTCATACCTTGGTTCATCGCCGTGGCATAGATGATGGGCTTGAACGAGGATCCTGGCTGACGGCGGGCAAGCACCGCACGATTGTATTCGCTCCGCGCAAAATCATACCCCCCGACCATGGCGCGGATGGCGCCTGTTTTGGGATCGATCGCAACCAGAGCGCCTTCAACCAGCGGGGTCTGCTCCAAGCGCAGATGCACCGTTTCCTTCTCAAGCTTCTTCACCCCGACCTCGATCACGTCACCGAGTGCCAGCAGTTGCTTGAGATTTTTGACCGGGGTCGCATCCTTCGTGGGATCCTTGCCTTTCAGATACTTGGTTGCCCAGGCCATATCGTCGAACGCAAGCCGACCGGTGGTACCGCCGATCTGGACCAGTACGTGATCTTTGGCGATTTTTGTCACCGCCCCTTCCATGATGTCCCCCTCCGCAAGTTTCACAGAGGGATCGGGTGCCGGCACCTCCAAGGTCGCCAGATCGACGGTGCGGAGCGGACCGCGCCAGCCCTGACGCTTATCGACCTCGCGCAATCCATTAAACACAGCGGCTTCAGCGGCTTTCTGCATATCGGCATTCAGCGTGGTGAACACTTCCAATCCGCCCTTGTACACCATCGCTTCACCGAACTTGGCCACCAACAATTGCCGGATATACTCCACGAAATAGGGCCCAAGATGCTCGCTGCCAGGACGGCGGAAGTTCAGCTTTTCGGCTACGGCTTGTTCGCGATCGGCGGCATTGATGAAACCTGCCTCAGCCATCCGGCTCAACACATGCTCCTGCCGCCTCTTAGCTCGGTCATAGGCTTTGAAGGGCGAATAGTGACTCGGGGACTTGGGCAGGCCGGCGAGGAACGCCGATTCAGCCAGCGTGAGCTTTGACAGTTCTTTCCCGAAATAGGTCTGGCTGGCCGCGGCCACGCCATAGGCGCCCTGACCGAAATAGATCTGGTTCAAATACATCTCCAGAATCTGTTCTTTCGTCAGCACCAGCTCCATCTTGTAGGCCAGGATGAGTTCCCGCACTTTGCGATCGAACGTCCGCTCTGCCGAAAGAAACAGGGACCGCGCCAACTGCTGGGTAATGGTACTGGCGCCTTCGACTTTCCGGCCACCATGGCGAATATTAGTCCAGGCCGCTCGGAGAATCCCGACGATGTCCAGGCCCGGGTGTTCAAAAAATCTCGTGTCTTCCGTCGCGATGACGGCTTGGGTCAGGCTCTTCGGCATCTCCTGAATAGGCTTGAGGAACCGTCGTTCGATGAAAAACTGCCCGATCACTTGTCGGTCGTCGGAATAGACGCGTGTCACCAGGCTCGGCTGATAGTTCTGCAAGGGATCCAGCGAGGGGAGGTCTTGGGAGAAATACCAGAGAATGCCGGCCGCCCCGCCGCCACCGAGCACAATGGCGAGCAGCAGGCCGATGACGGCAATCTTCCACCATCGCCAGCGACGGCGAGGCTTCTCCGGCTTATCGAGTAAGTGATCGAGTTCGGACATGAAGTTGGATGGTTGCGAGGAAAGGGGTCAACCCGCGACAACCCCACCATACAATGCACACCAGACAAACTCAAGCAAGGTTCGAATCATCGTCCGCAGAAGTTTCCGCTGAACATTCGACAATCAGCTTGCGGGAAGACATTTGAATCGGGTATAGTCCATAGGCTTAGACGCCTTCATAGGAAGGCGTCTTTTTTTTGGCACTTTCACGGCATTGGAGATTATGAACAGCTCAGCGCCTTCATCCACCACATCGGGTCTGCACGCGCCGCAAGGTCGTCGGACCGACATCCGCAACATTGCCATCATCGCGCACGTCGACCACGGGAAAACGACTCTCGTCGACGCCGTGCTGCGCCAGACCCACGTCCATCGTAAAATCGATGACATGGGTGAGCGCATCATGGACTCAATGGATCAGGAACGCGAGCGCGGGATCACGATCCGAGCCAAGAACGCCAGCGTGACCTATAAAGGTGTGAAGATCAACATCGTCGACACGCCGGGCCACGCAGATTTCGGCGGAGAAGTGGAGCGGACACTCCGCATGGTCGATGGCGTACTGATCCTGGTCGATGCCAAAGAAGGCCCGATGCCCCAAACCACGTTCGTCTTGCGCAAAGCGTTGGCCCTCGGGCACAAAGCCATCGTCGTCATCAACAAGATCGATCGCCCCGATGCGGTCATCGATGACGTTGTCAATCGCACGTTCGATCTCTTCGTACATCTGGGAGCCACCGACGAACAGCTGGATTTTCCTATCGTCTACACCTCCGCCATCAAGGGCGTGGCGACCCTCGATCTGAAGCAGCCAGGGACGGAGATCTCCCCGCTCCTGGAGACGATTCTCGACAAGATTCCGGCTCCGGCCATCAACGCGGACGCCCCGTTTCAGCTCCTCGTGCTGGCCCTGGCCCAGGATTCCTACAAAGGGAAAATGGGGATCGGGAAGATCCAATCCGGCTCCATCGCCCGCCGCCAAAACGTGGTCACACTGACCAAGGACGGCAGCCAGGTCCCCGGCAAGATCTCCGACCTTGCAGTGTTTTCAGGCCTTGAACGCACCGATGTCGAAACGGCTGAAGCGGGTGAAATTATCGCCCTCTCCGGCCTGGAAGAAGTAAACATCGGTGATACGATTGCCGATCCGACCAATCCGGTCGCGCTCCCGCGCGTGACGATCGACGAACCGACGGTGCAGATGACGTTTTCGGTCAACAACAGCCCGTTCGCGGGCCGTGACGGAAAATATCTGACCTCGCGCCACCTGCGTGAACGGTTGTTCAAGGAGCTGGAAACCAACGTCTCCCTGCGCGTGCAGGAAACAGACAGCGCGGACCGGTTTCTCGTGGCCGGCCGTGGCGAACTCCATCTCGGCGTGCTGATCGAACAGATGCGTCGTGAAGGCTATGAGCTGCAGATCTCTCAGCCCGAGGTCATCCTGCACCGAGAAGGCGATACGGTCACGGAACCGTTTGAAGAGTTGACCATTCAGGTTCCTTCTGAATATCAGGGACCGGTGATTGAAGAAATCGGCAAACGACGCGGCGAACTCCGGCACATGAAGCTCGTGCATTCCGAAGGCACCGCCAGCGAAATGCACATCGAGTATCACATCCCGACGCGCGGCATTATCGGCCTGAAGAACATCCTGCTGGCAAAGACCCGCGGCACTATCATCCTGCACCATGTGTTTTCCGGGTATGCCCCGGCGGATGAAAAGGCGCTTCTCGTGGCACCGCATGGTTCGCTGGTAGCCTTCGAAGCCGGAACCAGCACGGCCTACGCGCTCTTCATGACTCAAGAACGTGGTGAATTATTTATCGGCGCCTCGGTCGAAGTCTACCAGGGCATGGTCGTCGGCCAGAACAGCCGCGACGAGGACCTGGACGTCAACGTGTGCAAGCAGAAACAATTGAGCAACATGCGCGCAGCCGGCACGGACGAGGCCTTGGTGCTCACACCACCTCGTGAAATGTCGCTGGAATTCGCGATGGAGTATATCGGCCAGGATGAATTAGTCGAGGTGACGCCGAAATATCTCCGCCTCCGCAAGCGGCTCCTGAACCCGGATGACCGTCGGAAAGCGAAGAAGAGCTCCAAGTAACTCCGCAGGCGCTCGGCGCCTTGCTGAGCGGGCGGCATGAAGATCAGGAAAAAATCCCCGAAACCTGCGCCCGCGAAGTCGCCACTTTACTTGGTCGGCTATCGCGGGGCGCCTCCGTCTCTCGAGGAACTAAAGATCTGGTACGACCTGCAGTACGGCGGGCCGCTGACCTGCCTCCAACATGAAGCCGGAGGCCGCGTCAGCGCCAGCCACGGTCCATGGCAGGCATATCTCCTGACCAGCCTCCCTCAATCCGACGCCGCACAATGGCAGCCCGTCCTATCCTGGGATCACCGGCAGCTCGGAGCCATCTCACCAGCCGCCACCGCCCCAAGCACCATTGCAGATACAGTGCTCGTCGCTGCCCGGCTCGCCCGCGGACTGACCCTGCTCACCCAGGGCACGGCCTTCGATGTCCTGTGCCACGAGTACTTAAATCCGTCGGATTGGAATGACAGATCACTGAATGTCTTCTCTCCCCGGGACCATGTCACCGTCCAGCAGAGCGAGAGTACCGATGAATCATCTGAATGGTTCCACACATTGGGATTAAACAAGTTCGGACTGGACGAGTTGGAAGTGATTCAGCCCCGAGGCCTTCCGGACGCCGAGACCATCGCCCTTCTAAAGTCCGCGGCCGATACAGTCTTACGGTCCGGACAAAATCAAAAGGTAGGAAGCTTGTTGGACCTTCCGGCCGTCGCCCACACCATTCGATTCATCAAACATCGCACGGCAGCGCCCACGGGTCGCGTGATGGCGTTCCGGCAAATCACCACCGCCATCCTCTGACCCGCCACTTCAAAAAGCCCATAAAACATCGCGAAATCAATTAATTGCGACGGCACACCGTGCTCCCTAGGCCTTCTGGCCCCGTTGACAAGGTTTTTCCAGGCGTGGTACCACGAAAGAGTTTTGCGTAGTGCTGTGGGTCTAACCTAGGAGGATTCTCAATGAGTGATGTGGCTGCAGAAATTAAGGTCGGCGATACCGCGCCGGATTTCACATTAAAGGATCAGGACCAGAAGGACGTGAAGTTGAGCGATTTCAGAGGGAAGAGCAATGTCGTGCTCGCGTTCTACCCGCTCGACTGGAGCCCGGTCTGTCAGGGCGAAAACAAGTGCCTGACCGATGACTTCCCGAAGTTCCAAAGTGCCCACGCGGAACTGTTCGGCATCAGCTGCGACAGCTTCTTCTCCCACAAGGCCTGGGCGGATTCCCTCGACTTGAAGCATCGCCTGCTCTCTGACTTCAATCGCGAAGTCGTGAAGAAGTATGGACTATATTTTGAACCGTTGAATTGCGGCAAGCGCGCAACGGTCATCGTCGATAAGAACGGCAAAGTCGCCTACGTGAAGGTTCAGGAAATCAAGGTGGCACGGGAAGATAAGGACATTCTCGCGGCCCTCGCGAAACTGAGCTAAGCGCCACGAGGAACCGAGGGGGGAGGGGTCACCACGACGCCCCCCTCGGTCATCCCTCACAGCCGAGGAGAGAGTATGACCGGCACAGTCCAAGACGTTCGCGACGAAAATTACAAAGAGTTTACCGAGAGTGCCGGCGCAGTCGTCGCCTACGGCTTGGCCACATGCGAACCGTGCAAGCAGTACGATCCCATCCTGGAAGAAACCGCTGCAAAGTTCCCCACGATCAAGATCGGCAAGGCCAAAATGCACGTGCCGGGCCGATGCCGCGAGATCAAGAAAGCGCATACGTTTGAAACGTACCCCACCACACACTTCTTCGCGCAGGGCAAACTGCTGCTCACTCGTGAAGGCGTGGTCGAACCGGCCGAGCTGGCGGCATTAATCTCCGACCATTTACTGAAGTAACAGTCTCCATCTCCGATAGTCCTCACCGCACCCACTGAAGCCCTGCTGCAACTTGTCCGTCGCTAAGGACGCGCACCCTACACGGTCCCTCCCCCACACTTTTTCGCACGAACGGGTACAATGTGCAGGTGAGACCAAAAACGCCGACCGTCTCGCAATCCATCACCCACGAAACAATGCGGACATTCGTACCGATCGCCTGTGCCATCGCGCAGCTCTATTGCCTCCCCTTCACAGGGGCTGCCGAAGCGAAGGACATTTCGCCACACCCTTCACATTCAGTCGTAGCTAGTCCATCCAACTCCGCCCCCGTCGAGCCTAGCACCAAGTTCATCGGCGCGCATCGTGGTACGCCAATGGTGCTCATTCCGGCCGGGGAATTTGCCATGGGCAGCGACCGCGGCCAAGAGGACGAACAGCCGGTCCATCGCGTTTCGGTCAAAGCTTTTTATCTTGATGTGTACGAAACCACCGTCGCTCATTATGCCGAGTTCCTCGCCTCCCAGAAACCGGACGCGCCGTTCAAGTGGAGTGAGACGACCGCCGGCACTCACGACAAGAGGCCTGTGGTCGGCGTCAATTGGTACGATGCGCGTGACTATTGCCGATGGGCGGGGAAACGATTGCCGACAGAAGCGGAGTGGGAGATTGCAGCTCGCGGTACCGAGGGACGGATCTACCCGTGGGGGAGTGCGCATCCGACCAGGGGACATGCCAATGCAGGCGAGACCAGATGGCGAGGATACGACACCCTGAGCAATGTCGGACGCTTTGAATTGGGCAAGACACCGGAGGGGGTGTATGACTTGTCGGGAAACCTCTGGGAATGGGTCGCCGACTGGTATGATCCGACCTACTACCAATTCAGTGTACGAGACAATCCGAAAGGACCTTCCGCAGGGCCCCTTAGGGCATTGCGCGGAGGCGCCTGGAACAATGATTCCAAGGCTATCAGGTCGTCAAATCGCGCCGGATATGCGCCAGATGCGAGACGGAATGATGTCGGATTTCGTTGCGCGCAAGACGGGCCGTCCCCGGAACGGCGTTAGAACAGGCGGGAGCTGAAGGTCGGCTCTTCAATCGTCCGCATGGCTTGTTTCATCTCAGTCTGCTGAGCCGTAGGCCGTAGGCGGATTTTAAATACCACTCGTCGGCTCTTATCTCGATCAGGGCCACGCGACTCATCCATGACGAGATCTTGCCGACCTCGCCCGCTGGCAGACGTCTTTTCGTGGAAACAGCGGTACGCCCACGGAGCCGAGTCCTGGATGACTTCCAGGCCTTTCACCATTACATTCAACGAACGCTCCTGGCTCAACTTCAAGTTGTAGATGTCCGTACCGCGATCATCGGTATGCCCTTCGATCACCAGCGAATCGATTTGATCCCGCATGGCACCGCAGAGCAACGCCGCATAGGTCGGCATCGCATCCGCAAGGAATCGGTCCGCCGCCGACGAGAGTGCGCCCTTGCCGAACTCAAAGTTTAACAACGCTTCCGGCACGACAATCCGCACCACATGAGGGTCGCTGGAATCGGCATCCAAGGAAAGGTCGAAGCGCTGGAAATGGTCGCGCAGCAGCCCCTTGATATCGTCCGTCGTTGCCCGGGCCACCTTCCGCTCCGGCGCCGGAGTGGAGACCGGCATCTTCGCCTGTGATTCCGTTTCGGAGACTTTGGTGACATAGGCGCTGAACAGGAGGATAAAAATGACGGCGAGTGACGTCATCAAATCGGTGATGCCAATGGTGAGGGTCGAAGACTGTTCCTGCGAATCCGGCGAGGAGTTGGGGCGCATATCAGGCTGCTCCCTTCATTGAGGCGCCCTGACGCCAATTCGCAAACCACCGCAACCCGCTCATGCTGTCATCAGGGCTGGGTTCCTCTTCCAATTCTGACGGCAGCGTGTCATCAAAGAACGTCGATTCAAACTCACTTTCTCTCGGCTCCGCTTCTGGCTCCATTTTGGGGTCGCGCTTGAGTTCCTCGACCGAGCGGGCAAGCATGTGAATGGCCTGGTTCAATTCCTGAATCGGAACCGCCATCGTCTGCTGTATCACCCGCGACAACTCCTCCGCCGAACGATCCGGTGCAGCGAGCCGTCCACCCGGTTCCCGCCTGCTCAACACCTCCACGGCCTCCCTCAGCGCCGTCACGGTGGGACTCAAGCGATCACTGAGGGTCCCCACGAGGCGATCGCCAAGATCAACGGGCACCGCACCCACTGCGGCAGGCGTTTGTGATGCCCCCGCCCCGGGGGTGAAGTTCTCCAGCATCTGCTCCATGGTTCTGCGCGGGAACAGTTCATCGACCATGGCAACAAACTGCTGCTGAGTGGTGCCCAACCGATGCAAGCCGGACTTCTCCAGAAGCACAAAGAGGTTGGCACAGAGCAATCCCACAATCGACGTCAAAAATTTCCCGGCCAATCCGTTGATCAACCCTTGAATGCCCACGATATGTGATCCGTCCGCATGGAGCTTGCTCAAGCCGATGAGAATCGCAAGAAACGTGAGCAACAGACCGCCGCCCGTAATCAACGACGGGAACTGATGGTAAAAGGCGAGATTCAAGCGGCCATTCAGTAGATCACGAGGGAAAAATTCCGCCGCCGTGCGCGTCGCAAACACTTTCGGCTCGATGAACCAGGCCGTACGCTCCACAATAAAGGTCTTGCGAAAATGCAGCCAGGCCTGTTCAAGGCGAGGCTCCCGACGCATGGCCTTGTCGAGTGTGTGAAGGTCATCTAAATCGACCCGCTCCGATTGACCGCCGGACTGATTGGCCGCTTTCTTCACATCGCTCAAGCTGGGGACGGTCAACCACTCTGATTGCAGACTCTTGCGACTGGCAGTGAGACTCGTCAAGGTCGGCCATACGCGGGTGTAACATCCCTGCACGCTGGTGATGGCCGCCGTCAGCCGACCCGCATGCCACAGAAACAGCGCGACCAATCCGACAGAGCCGAGCCAACTCAACATGGGACTGTGGAGCTGCCCGAAGAGCGCCACGTCTTGGCCGAAGAATTCCCAGATGGACATCATAATGTCAGTACCTCCCGATCCGACCCGAGCAGAACGACCCAGCACCCATCCATAGATACAACTTTCGGGCCACAGATACCGGGAGGAAGAACGCCTTGAAACCCAATGAATTGTCGAATGCGAGGAGCACTCGACGCAAAACACCCGGCAAGAACTGCCGAGCGGAGGAAGTTTGTGCAGCCTGTGTAGTGCGTCGGCCGGTTGGCCCTTGCAGGCACAACGCTCAGCCACGTTGCAGGGAGTCGAGAGGAGAAGAAATGAATCAGCCGGCGTATTCGTAGAAGAGATCGCGAGTTTGGACGAGTTTGACGAGCTGAAGCGTTCCGGCTGGAATGGCCGAAACGATACGATCCCACACCGCCTTGGCCAGATATTCCCCGGTGACTGAGGGCGTCGCCAACACCATGCGCAGATCCCGTCCCTCGAACGGGACCAGTACGCGTTCTTTCAGCAAGTGATCCAACGCAACAATATCCGTAACCATGCCGGTCTCACGATCGATCGGTCCATGCACCGACACGAACAGATCCCAGGTATGTCCACGATGGCCGTCATGCACGGCGGTAAAAGAATACCGCCTGGTCACCGAGGCCACCTCCAGCCCGGCCTCTGCCGTGAGGTCGGCACAGAGATCTTCATCCTCAGACAACGACAACCGTTTGAGCGTACCGATATCCGGTTGAGCTTGAAGCTTGTCCCACAGAACACGTGCGATGTTTTCGGAAGTTGGAATTTGGCGCTCAAAATAGGGCAGGTCAAGATTGAGGTGCTTATGATCGAACTCCTCCAACACCTGCAACAACACGCGCTTCAAGTCAAAGAGGTTCACGACCATGCCGGTCCGCTGATCGACCTCTCCCGCCACCGTCACTTCCAACATGTAGTTATGACCATGCCCGGGATCATTATTACAGGCCCCGAACGTGGCACGGTTCTTCGCAGCATCCCACTCCGGCTTGTGGTACCGGTGGGACGCACAGAACTCAATGCGTTTATTGAGGAGAACAGCGGCCATAGGAACCGATTCTCGCTAGACAGCGTTCAGTGACGATTATTGCCAGTGCGCATCGCTCACGCATCCGTGAAGATTACTCGACCGTGCTCAAATCCTCAAGCCATTCCTGTCGTGTCACCCATGGCACCTCGGTTTCGGCCTCATACCCGGCATGACGAACCATTAGCGCCACCCGCGCGGCCTGATCGCCGATGGCCTTTACCATCGCAGAGGTCGGGCGAAAGCGGACGAAATGAACCGCGCTGATCTTCGTTTCATGGCTGTGGCCGCCCTCGAATTCGCCATAGACCACGTCCCCCCCGGCCCGGAGGCCGACCTTCTGGCCGTGATCCAGGCCCATAAATAAATCGAGCCACTGCTTCATTGTGTCAGGATCCGTGAGTTCGATCAGGAGGGTCGCACTCAATTCACCCGACGCCGGGAGAAGGGCATTATACACATCCAGCTCCTCCTGGACCTTTTGCGGATCGAAGATCCGCTCGACGCGGATCATTTCCTGTATCTGGAAACGCAGAGTTTCCTGATTCTCGAAGACCAACGTGATCTTCTCGCCAAGACCGATCCGCCTACGCCGTTTGAGCTCAATGATGGCCTGACGATACGTTTCGCGCTGCCGCTCATACTCATCGTGAGGAATCAGGTCTTGCGGTGTGAGTGCTTTCATGATCTAGTCCGGGGTGAGAAAACATCTCCCGCCGCGAGCAGGAGGCCAACTCTCAGGAGGCACGCGGATCCCTGGGCAATCCATAGGCGTCGCGCACAATCTGGATGGGATGCTGCGAGGATTTCCCTCCCGCGTGGGCCCCGGCCCCGGCCTGATCAAGCTGAAGCCCCGCCAGCGGACAGTCGGATGCCACCAAATCAGCCGGTGCCTGCTCGACCATGCGCACGGCTTTTTGCGCGATCTTCATGGAGAGGGGGAAAAATTCGACCTTGGCCGACCAGGAACCGTCATGCCCGGAACATTTCTCTATCACCTCGACCTTCGCCCCGGCGCATTCCATGAGTTCCTTCGATTTGAACCCGATATTTTGATCCCGCAGATGACAGGGCACCTGATAGGCCACACGACCCGGCTTCTGCGTGAAATCCATGGCCAAGCCCCCCTCACGCTTCATCTTCATCAGGTACTCGCTGATGTCGTACGTATGCTCGGCCACCCGTTTCGCCTCGTCTCCGGCCACCAAACTGACATACTCCCGCTTCACCATGAGACTGCAACTTGGAGTGGGAATGACCACATCATAGCCCTGATCCACCCATGATTTCAGTGAGGCGATCGTGCGCTCTGCCGCCGCCACCATCGCTGCCGTGTCGCCGATATCGAATGACGGCATTCCGCAACAGGACTGGTCCGGCAGTGCCACTTCAACCCCGTTCTTTTCGAGCACCTGCACGGTCGCCTTGCCCACATCGGTAGCCTGGTAATTGACCAAGCACCCGGCAAACAATGCCGCTTTCTTTCCAGTGCCGACCTTGCGGCCTGCAGATCGACGGGCCCACCAGCGCACAAATGTTTCACGCTGATAGTGCAACACCTGCCTGTCCCGGTGAACACCCAGTACCGTCTGCAGCAGACCCCGTAGCCACCCCTGGCCCAACCCCCAGTTGACCAACGGCGCGAAGGCGCTGTTCACTCTCCCCAACAGATCGGTCCTCGTCAACAGCCAGTCCCGCCAGCGGGTGCCCCGTTCCAGTGCCAGCCGCTTCTTCCAGACCGCCATTAAGAGCGGAAAGTCGATGCCATATTGATGGGGCGGCGTATACGGGCAATGGTTGAAACAGAGTTTGCAATAGTAGCATTCGTCGACGACGCGATGATGGTCCGCCGCGGTAAATTTCGCCACATCGCTCTCGTACTCATCGATTCGATCCAGCAACGTATTGAACGAGGGGCAGAGATTGAAACACCGGCGGCAGCCGTCGCACACATCGTAGATCCGCAGGGTTTCCTTTTCCAGGTCCTTGGGATCGATCGGATTGATGAGGTTGAATTGGTTCATAGGCGCGGTGCCATCATGCAGGCAGCCATCGGCAACCAGCAATCAGCGGAGGAGATCACATCGATCCCTCGCTGATCGCCGATATCCACAGACTGACCTTGAACAGGTCTTAGCCTTGCTTCAAGCTATCCAGGCCTTTGGTAAACCGATTGGCATGAGACCGTTCCGCTTTGGCCAGGGTCTCGAACCACTCCGCCAATTCAGAGAAACCTTCATCGCGCGCGGTCTTTGCCATACCCGGATACATCTGCGTGTATTCGTAGGTTTCCCCTTCGATCGCGGACTTCAAGTTGGCTTCGGTGTTTCCGATCGGCACACCGGTGGCGGGATCACCCACTTCTTTCAGAAAATCCAGATGGCCGAATGCATGACCGGTTTCCGCTTCAGACGTATCACGGAACAGCCCGCCCACATCGGGATACCCTTCGATGTCCGCACGGCGTGCAAAATAGAGATAGCGCCTGTTGGCTTGTGATTCCCCGGCAAACGCGTGCTTAAGATTCTCGTGACTCTTCGTGCCCTTCAAGCTGTTTCCCATGCTCTCCTCCTTCAGTTAAGTGACGAATCGATACTCCTACCCGCGACGCTCCATCGCGCCAAGACCTGCCTGCTGACAGTCCGCACAATATCCGTGAAACTCCACCCGATGCCCGAGCACATGAAATCCCCTGGCCTGACGACTCGGGATGGCCAGATGATTCAACCCGTCGTCCATCACATCCACAATCTGACCACAGCCCAGACAAATCAGATGATGGTGCACCGTGACATTTCCGTCGAACCGCGCCACCTCATGACCGACGTTTACTTCCTGCACCAAACCGGCTTGCCGCAAGACCCCCAGCGTGTAATACACCGTATTGCGTGACATCATCGGATGCTCGCGCTTGACCGTGCGATAGAGGTCTTCGGCAGTGGGATGGCTGGTAGTCTCCGCCAACGCCGCATAGATGGCCGCCCGCTGGCGAGTCACACGCACCGCGTGCCGTCGAAACCGGGCCTCAATCTCCTGCGAATCCAACTTCATGATCTCGCTCACTAGACAGGAATGATTCCTACATAGCATGCAGGCCCATCGTGCGGCAAGACTGGATCGGCCTCAGCGATCGGAACGAAGGCCACGAAGTACCTGGGTCCATGATTCCGGACGACGAGCGAAAGGAAGGGGAAGAGAAGACACGGGCAACACGTTGCCGGAGACCCGCCTACGGAGAAGAGTTGTGTGGCCATGGAATCGGCCGACCAAACGGCCGAGGGCTAGCGGCTTTCGTAACGGGGCAACTCCATCCTCATGTCAGCCAGGCACTTATACCCTTGATCTTTCGCCGACAGCAGCGGGGTCTTTACAGGCCAGGCAATGGCGAGAGCCGGATCATTCCATAGGATGCCCCGCTCATCCGGCGGGGAATAGACATCCGTACACTTATACAGAAACCCTGCGTCCTCACTGAGCACACAAAAGCCATGGGCAAAACCGGGAGGAATATACAATTGCCGCATGTTGCCATCGGATAGCTCCACTCCGTACCATTGCCCGAACGTCGGCGACCCCTGTCGGATATCGACTGCCACATCGAACACCGTACCCTTGACGACCATGACCAATTTCCCCTGTGGTCGAGCTAGCTGATAGTGGAGTCCGCGCAGAGTGCCTCGAACGGACCAGGAAAAGTTGTCCTGTACAAATGGTTTGTCGATTCCGGCCGCATCGTAGCGTGACTCGCGAAAGATCTCGACGAATTTTCCCCGGGCATCGCCGAATACATCAGGCTCGATCTGAAACAGGCCCTTAAGCGGCGTGGGCGTAATCTGCATGACACCTCCTGAATCGCAGGGGGAGAACGGATGGCATCATACCTCGTTCGACCTCAGTTGGAAAGCGGCCCTTCACTTCCCCCACCTGATGCTGAATGAACGAAGCCAATAGAGAACCAAGAATGGCAGCTAGTTTCGGTCTGAGGGATCAGCAGTCGGAGGCGGATCAGGGTAGAGCTTCTGCAATCGATCAATCAACGGCTCTGCAGCAGGACTACTCGGTCGGGTTGGATCGCTGGGAGCATGATCCCAGGTCAGCGTGGAAATCCCCGCCTCTGCGAAGAGCTGGCGAATGGCGGCCACGATGGCGTCGAGCGTGAGCTCCGTGCCGAATCGCAAGTCCAGCACACGCTCCCGAGGGTTGGTCGGTGGGGGATCGGTGCTGACGAGCGCCCAACAGGCGTCGAACACTCTCCGCCGGAGCTCCTCTGGGACGTTTAGGGTTTCCAGGCCGGACGTGCACAAGGCCGATACCACCAAGGCAAACTGGAGGTCCGGCATTCCTGGTCGCTGGATATTCAGTGATTGCATGGTGATAATATTAGTCGCAGCCGGCTGGGGGAGTCAATTTGGGCCGCTCGGCTGCACGGCACCACGAAACACTATGGCAGATCGACTGGGAGGACACAGGTCGCATGATTACGATTACGTTGATGGGACAACTTCAAACCACGGATGGAGAACGAGACCTCGCATGTGAGCTCCCCACCCCTGTGACAGTTCGGCAAGTTATTCAGCGGCAGGGACGCGGGCTTCGTCACATGCTCCAACTGTTGCGGGAAAAAAAAGTCCTGGTCACCATCAACAAACGCATCGCCAGCGAAGACTCTCTGGTGCAAGACGGCGATGCGGTGCGCTTCGTGGGACATGACGGCGCAGGTGGAAGCGGACTCGCCCCGTCTTTTTAGAATCCGTCAGATACTCACTGGCACGCCGCTATCTATGGCCGCAGCAAAAACACAAAGGCCGGTGCTCTCAATGACGGAGCACCGGCCCTTCAGTCTAATAGAGGAACGAGGCTGACTACTTCTTTCCGAGGATCGAATCTTTGGCCATCTTCGCGACTCGGAACTTCACCACCCGCTTGGCCGGAATCTTGATCGGCTCACCCGTTTGCGGGTTCCGACCCATGCGGGCCTTCCGATTGGCCAGCACCAACTTTCCGATTCCCGGTACTACGAAGGCATTCTTCGCTTCACGATAGGCGAGAGCGGCAAAATCGTCCAGGAACTGGACAGCCGTCTTCTTGGTAATCCCCGCCTTTCCAGCAAGATGGTCAGCAATCTGCGATTTCGTCATCGACTTGGCCATGCGTTCCTCCCTTTGAACAACGAATGAAAGTGAACTGACTTGTGCGGTCTGCGATCTATAAACTCGTACGTACAGAGGTGGAGCCGGAAATCTGCGAGTGTCCTGCAGAATCAGTCCGAAAACAGGGCGAGAGTGTATCCAAAGCCCTGGGGGCTGTCAAGAGCCGCAAAGCGGAGCACACGCATCCAGAGAGGCGACCAGCACGTTCGATCCTCTTGCGCGCCGCGTGAACCACAGAGTACAGTACGAAGGCAAGTTGCTGTCCACTGCATCACTCAGGATCACGAGGCGTCGCCATGGCTAAAGAACTTCCTATTCTTCCCTCTAGTGCCCAACCAGCCGAGGGCGCCGCACCCGAAGCGGTCATCTACTCACGAGTCTTCTGCAAAAATGACAATGCTCCACCGCTTCGCCTGTTGATGGAATTCCTCAAGTCGCGGGGACAACTTCCCATTCTCCCCCCCGACATGAGCGATGCCATGCTGGACGAGTGGGCATGGGTACAGGTCATTTTGGGTTATGCGCGCGAGCGTAAGCCGATTCACGTGTTTTGTGTGCGCGACCGGGGCAGCTATCAAGATTTGTTCGAGCAGGAGCAGAAACAATTCCTGGAGCATCTGTCCTCACACGACAGCCTCGAGGCCAGTCTGGCCCAAGAACATGTCACCCGCGCGCGATTCATCCTCACGACGCGCATGGTCGAAGCCGACGTCACCGACGAGGGCTATGATTTCAACGGATGGATTTTAGAATTTTTCCAGGAACACTGTAACGGCATCGTGCAGATCGATCAGCAAGGATTCTTCTCCCCGAAAGGAGAGCTCATCGTGGATCTCTCTCTCCCCGAGGAATAGGCACCATGGGGACCACGGCGTCCTCCCCTCACCCATTGCCCCTTTTCCAGCAAGCCGAGGACTGGTTCCAGCGTGCACGAGCCTCGTTGTTGGGACAGATCCCCTGCGGGCGTGGCTGCTGCGAGTGCTGTACCGGTATCTTTCCCATCACTCGCCTAGACGCCCTCGAAATACAACGCGGCCTTAATGAATTAACTTCTGCTCTCGCGCACCCCATCGTCACGCGGGCCCGTACCCAAATCACCGTTGTGGAAACGGCCTACCCGAGGCTGAAATCGAAACCGGCCCTTGACGGGTGGGCAGATGACACCATCGATGAGATGGTCGAACGATTCGCCCACCTTCCATGCCCCGCCCTAGAGGCCGACGGAACCTGCGGTATCTACCCCCACAGACCCATCACATGCCGCACGATGGGCATTCCCGTTGAATCGGATGGGATAGTCCATGGTGCCTGTGCCGTCCAAACCGAAGTGCCCATTGTCCGGCTCTCAGCCACCCTTCGACGAGACGCCGACCGCTTGGCCGAACGCGAGGCACTCTATTTGTCCATCCTGCGCCGCGCTCAATCTTCAGGCGACGACGAAATCCTCCTGCCCTATGGATTCGTGCCAATATGGTGAGCTAACTCCCTAGACAGCAACAGAAACGCTATGCTAATGTGTCGGATCTGATCGACGGGAGCGCCTGTAGCTCAGCTGGATAGAGCATCAGCCTCCGGAGCTGAGGGCCACAGGTTCAAATCCTGTCAGGCGCACCATTCGCTCCATCAGGTACGTTACGATCGAAACATAGTGGACACAGGTGGGGCCGTTAGCTCAGTTGGTAGAGCAGCTGACTCTTAATCAGCGGGCCGTAGGTTCGACCCCTACACGGCCCACCAAAATCAACAACTTAGACATATCAGTTTTCTCGTCATTCGCCGGTGTAGACGCCGTGTAGACAGAAAAATATTTTTCTGGCCCTGGGCCCGTCGCACCTCTTCCCCTTCTCCATCTTCCTCGGTCTGAAAGACTTCTTGCAAAGCCTCTCCAGCTTTGAAAGATCGGACCATCATTTTTTCAAAGACACAATGGTTCTGAGATGCAGAACCGTTTAGATCGACGTACCCGAACCGGTGGAATGGCTTGCCCGCTGGCGGCAGATCAACTTCTACAAGGAGGGAAGTCAGACATGAAAGAATCTGAACCGATAAAACGGCGTCTATTGAACATTCAGGAAGTAGCCGAATATACCGGGCTCTCAGTCCATACGCTCTATACCATGGTGAGCCAGCGACGAATCCCATACGTCAAAGTCGGTCGGCTCACCAAATTCGATTTGAATACCATCGATGCATGGATTGAAAAGAATTCTGTGAGGCCCTTGAGGACGTAAGCAGACGAGAAATCCCAAAGCCATCATGTGCGGGGCGGCGGGTAGTTGCCGACCGATCTCTCATGCGTCGCTCATCTAACGCGGAATCGAATCTATTGGAGAGGATACTCGGAGATTATTGATATTCGACGACTGCCGCAATTGCGGCCACAAGTTCTTCCATCACCGTCGATGGCAGATTCCCAAACTTCTTTATAAACCGGGAAGTATCCACTCCCCTGAGTTGCAAGGCATCGATAGAAGAAATCTTTGAGAGGCCGTTCCTACCGTCAGGATCAATCCGGACATGCCAGATGCTTCCCTTGAAATGATCTTTCCATTCAGTAATGGGGGCAATCAGCCTGAGAGGGAGCCGACCCAGCGCATCAGAACTGACTATGACAGCCGGCCGTGTTTTCTTTATCTCAGAACCCATGGTCGGGTCTAAGTTGACGAGCCAGATTTCGCCGCGCTTAGGCGATGGCGGGTCAGTACTCAACGAAGTCTCCACTCTGGAGATCGCTTCTGTCTGCGCCCTCCGAATAGTGTGACTTCAGTTTTTCTGCTTGCTCAGACAGAATCCGTCTGCGCTCTTCAAGCGGCAACTTCATGAAGGCTCGTCGTTCAATAAGGGCGAGCGGCTCCTCGACATCAAGAGACTCACCAAGCAACCTTTCGACTTCTTCACGGGTAATCAGTCCCTCTGCATAGGCTCGAAGCGCTGTTTGCTGAAGCCATTGTGATTGTTCAGGTTCCAATTCACTCGGCTCTTTCCGTTTCCATTTCAAGCGGTTTATGAGCATCATCCAATGCCGGTAGTATCCCTCTGAGATGATATCTAAATCGAACAGTCGTCGAACAAGAGCTTGCACGCTCATTCCAAAGCGCTTCTTAAAAAGCAGCAGTTCTTCACTAAGAATGGTGTCTCGCCTAGTACCAATCTCACGATAGACCACTTGTGCGGGGGCAAGGAAGGCTGCTCCGAACCGGAATGCCGCTTTTTCCTCATCAATGTTATGCCCTATCTTCAAGACAAGATGGCCTAATTCATGCGCAAGGCTCAGTCGCTGCCGCTCTCCAGACACACCTTTGGACGTAACAAGTCCCGCTGCTTGAGTCTGGGTGACTTCATCAACAGCCACCGCGCAAATGCCATCGAATTTGTCGATGGCATCAATCTCGATGACATGAATGTGATGATCTTCGAGCATACCAACCATGCTTGAAATTTGATCCTGCCCAAGTTTCCAATTCGTACGCAATTCTTCAGCAGCCCGCTCAGTATCTTCTATCTTTGAAATACGATGTGCGTGGATCGGCAAATGATTCCCGTTCGGCCATCCTGTCATGGCCTGAAGATTCACTCTATCCTCCAAGACCTCCGTCACAAGGCTCTCAATTCTTCCCTGATCTTTCTTGGGTAAAGTCGAAGCCTTTCTATAGCCGATGAACTTAACACTGACTTGCGGCTCTCTCAGAAAATAAGACGCCTTAACCTTAAAGGTATCGGCAAGCTTGTTCAGAACAATTGGCGATGGGCTAGCCTTCGCACACTCATATTTTGAAAGCGCCTGCTTTGTTACAACATGGCCCATGGACGCAACAAGCGCATCCAGCGAAAGGCCCCGAGACATTCGTAGCCGCTTCAGCCGCTGAGCGATGTTAGTCGAGTTAGACATAGATAAGCAGTAGGCGTAGTTGACAAATTATACAATTTTATCTACATTTGTCAACCTTCTAAATCCACATAAAGTCACTCCTTTTCACGATTCCTTTTGAAGAACATCTCCTCAGTGGCGATTAGCGCGGGCGTGAGCCGGCGCTGGGTTGCAGGGGGTCTGGGGGAGGTCTACGCACTGCGTGGCAAAAAACCACGCTGTGAGTGGACGTCCCCCAGAAGGGTTGTTTGACCCAGGTCTTCGCAATAGCAGGGTTGGCACTATTCACCGAGGACCACGGATTTCCCGGCGCCTGCGAGCGCATTCCCAGATTTTGCAAATGTCTCATAATCTTCAAAGCGAAGATTCAAATGATGCCGCTGTGGGTCAATGCGAACTCGCTGACCGGACACGGTCACGCTCTCGATCCCGCAGATAATGGCTCGAAGCCTTTCTGTGATGTCAGCTGAAGGACAAACCCATACCACACGAGAATATTCCTCGCGCTTGAGGCTCTGCAGGTAAGCAGACAGAATCGCTTCATATCGTTTGAAAGTTTTCAGAGTGCGCTCGCACTCAATGGCGGTTTTCATCCCTGCGGGATCGATCGCGATGGCATCAGGCCGTTTGAGCCCTTTCCGCACTGCTCCCAGCGACTCGCCATTCTGCCAGTCCGACCAACCAGCCAATTCTGCGGCAAGGCGTAATCGTTGTATGTCGAGAGTATGACGGAGAGTAAATTCGGAGACCTTGGAGGGCTCGAAATAGTGTCTTCTTACCGTCTCAGATCCGGGATTGAAGGCTAGTGCCTGACCATGGGGGGTAATTCCCCAAGTCAGCAAACTGCCGCCCAAAACCGAGTATTCGTGGCGGCGTATGATCTGTTCGGCCTCGAACTTGCGCAGAGATTTCCAAATAGCCTGTCGTGATCGCAATCCCAACACTCGTCCAAGAATTTCAGCGGTACTCCACCGCTCCTCTCGTAAGAAACGAAGCAGTCGCTGTCGCTTCTCAAGCTGCCGCACTTTTCGCTCAGACGCAGGTATGAGACAGGAGAGTTTATTCATCAAATCAACTCCGCACACTTGACTGTTTGCATAGGAGCGAGAACAGGATTCGGTCGTTCACCAATCGGAAGGTAACCAACTCTGATCTTCTTCGGCACACCGGCCCCCACAAGAATTGCATGAAGTGGCGGCAGGGATTGAAGCACGTTCTCATCAAACAACGGGCGCATCGACTCTCGCCAGCTCCCCTCCGCTTTGGCGAATTTGAAGATCTTCTTTTGCGCGAGTTCCGTGTATATGGGAACCGTTCCACTAAGGCGGGCCTCCCATGTCGCCGTATTGGGATCATTCGTCCGAAAGAATAGCTTTAGCCCACAGTTAACTAGGACGGCTCCTTCCACTGCCGGTGCTGGCAACGATGTATCTTGCAAGTCGCCGAGGCTTTGATGAGCCAACAAGAGATGGCAGCGGCGATCGGCAATAACCCCGCACGCTTGGAGCGCGGCAGGAGATAGCAGATATTTAAACTCGTCCATGAATAGCGCGGTCCAGCCTCCCTCCACCTCTTGCCCCTTCTTGTCGATAATTTGAAGCACTCGAAGGAGAACCATTTTCTGCAACCTGATCGTCGGTTCATGGCGTGTGCTACCTATGGCGTAGAGAATCCCGGGCCGACCTACGACTTGAGTCAAGTCAATCCCCGCTGTTGTCTGTATGGCGGGCAATGACGCGAGTTCCTTGAGTGCCTCGAAGAACCTCCGCGCTTTGCTCAAATCAAGGATCTGAGAAGATCTCTCAAACAGTTCGGGAATTGATCGCGCTCCGGATGCAGCAACTAACCGTGCTGCTGCACGATCTTCAATTCGATAAACATCCGCGTTATCCCCCCGCTCAATCAAATCAAAGATCTGGATTAACATCTCTTCGATGTCCTGAGGTGAACACCCTGCGAGCAAATTCAACTGGGGCGGCTGATCAGGCCGAAGGTCCAGGAATGTGAAGGGCACCCCGACACGCTCAGCTGTTGCCGCCATGACAGCAGGCATGAAAAAGTCGTTCTTGGGGTCGAAGATAATGACGCATTCTCCAAGCTGCACAAATTGATCAAGCAACGTCGCTACGGCGACATTCTTCCCGCTCCTAGTCTGACCGATGACTTGGGCGTGTTGTCGCGCTTGCTCAACCGTAAGATAGGTGGGCTTCCGCAGTTCATCCAAACCCAGAAAGACTCCGCGTCCGATAATCATGAATCGTTGCGGATCAAAGGACTTCTGCTTCTCGCTTGGGCTCCACACTGTTCGCACGTCTGACAGTCGCCCGACAGGCACCTGTGTGCCAGACCAGCACCACCAACCCAGGCTTTGGCCTGCAACAATGATCGCGTAGCCGGAAACGAGCCCATGCCAGGTTTTGCCCCAAATCACGGCAGGAATGGGAGAGACGACAAAGGCACCAGTGCCCACAATCCAATTGAGTGTGTCCGGCTGAAAAGACCAAAAACGATGAAAGCACAATGCAACACAGAATGCCGAGAGATTGCAGAACGAGAACCAGAGAAGAATCCAACCGTCCTGAAATGCCAACGCCAGGTCGGGCGGAATGAGCATTTGCGCACGGACAGAATTGGAGGGATCAGAGAGGTCCGTGAGTGCTGGGAGTCTCGCGAGAAGCAAAAGAATCTTCTCGCGAGACCATTCCGGCAAGTACACAAAAGACACCTTCATCGCAATGACAGCTATTACCTGCTGTGCAAGAGCAGTGATGATCGCCAATCGTGAAACCGGAATTCCCATCGGTGTCGCTCCCCTCAACCCAACTCCACAGATGCTGGCGGACACCAAACGAGCCGTACTGCCTCACACAAGTCGTCGAACAGATGGCAGAGATGAGCGAACTCGTCTTCGAGCACAGTGACCTGGAAACTTGCTCGCACAAAATACTCAATCAAGTACTTACGCCGCTCCTTGATATGGAAGATATCGAAGTGTCCGCTTCGTGCGCTTTCTGTCGCTGGATCGTGGGCTTTTTTCTGTAGGATCCACGCGAATTCAGCCAAGTGGCCTGTGGATCTGAAAGTGATCAACGCATCGTTCCGCAAGATGAACAATCCTGCAGTCAGATTTCCGTGCCGCTCGATCACGTGCAAGAGAAACCCCGGTCGCTCTTTTTGGAATGACTTCACTCCCATTGTGTCCTCCATAACGTTTCCGACTATACGTTCGTAGTTCGTTCTTCTTTCCTACCACTCTTCTTTCGGCAGGATGACCAACCCAAGTTGGGCAAGCGCACCGGTTTTGCCCACGAAACCGGCGCGCGTTCCTGTCCCGGCGCATGCTGAACAGCATGCGCCGGGATGGGGCTTTGCACCGTGCCCCCGCACGGTCAGAGCACCACCAAACGGGGTGCGCGGTGCCCAAGCATCGCGCAAGGGCTTGTGCGAGCGAAGCATCGGCCCCAGCCGCGCACAACCCGGGCCCGTGCGTGCGTCGAGCGGCGCGCTTTCGCGCGCGCGAGACCCCGCTGGAACAAGGGGCGTCGAAGCAAGACGTTCCCGTCTGCGGGAATGTCGCAGCGTCTCGACGAGTTGAGCGAAGCGAGACCGGAGCCGGCACAGTGTGCCCATCGGGCACTCTGTGCGTACCGGCGGAGCCCGCTTCCAGCGGGGTCTCGCGCCGCACGCGGCGCCGAGACGCACGCCGGTGAATTCCATGGACAAGCGAGCGTCCAAGCTCCTTGTCCGTGGAAGAGGCCGGAAGGCCTCCAAGCACCGGAGCGTCCAGCGGAGATGCGCGAGGTGAATCGCGGGCTTGCGAATCGTTCAGATCGCAAGCCTGCGAGAGGATGGCTACCTCCACCGCCACCGATTACAAATTCCCTCGCTTCCAGTCGTTTAAATTTGAACCCGGCATTCGTTGACGCCGCTGGTTGACAACAGACAACCGACGCCGTCAACCAAACCTGTCGTCCAAGCCAAGCGCTGAGGTAGCTTGCCATTAAAGATCCTCGCTCTTAAGATCAGAGTCCTGCACCTTGCGCAACGTGCTTTCATCATTGATAGCCCGGCGTTGTTTCCGTGGCTCATCAACGGCTAATGCACGCGAAAGAATCCTCGAGGCTAAGCCGTTTCGCGAGATAGCCTGCTGACCTCCCAAACTGCCATGCAGTGCGAGGAACGCCTCAGCCGCGCGGCCAGACAGACCAACAGAAAGTCTGACTGCTTGCTCGGTCGATTCCTGATCGAGCTCCTGTTTCAGGTCGTCATAGAGCTTCATTGTCCGCTCCCTCCGCTGGTATTGATATGTCCCGAATCGTTGATCAACTTCCGCACATCGGCAACGACGTACCGAATCGCCCGGCCGTTAATGCGCTTGAAGCGCAAGACAGACTTCCTGCCCCGCCAGCTTTGGAGTGTCCTGGCAGAACAGTTCAGGGCCTGGGCGCATTCTTTTTCTGTCAACAGGTACTCTGCCGGAAGGCGTGACAGGTCCAGAGAATTGGACCGCTCGGGGACACAGGTCAGCATGCGTTTGAGGATATCCTCCAAACGCGAATAGAAATCACCAGAATCCAAGATGATCGATGCAATAGGTCCTCCTCGCAACACCAAGTGATGCTGCGTTTGTTTTAAATTGTGGGTTGATACTGAAACGTTAGAACTTAAAGGAGGACGGGCGGTGCACGGAGGACACGATCTGTAGTCAACAGAACATACTGACGAGAGGTAGTTTCGTTCAGCGTGCGGTAGATACGCTGATTTCCAATTGGCAAGTGGCTTTGAAGAACGGATGGCAGAGAAATGAAAAGGTAAAGAACTTCATCAATAAACCGGTCAAGTTGAAAAAGGAGTAGCCTTATGAGCCGCTCAACTCCGAGCCGATCGGTTGGGTAGTGCTCAGCAACATGCGAAGAAACTAATTCATATCGGTCCGGGATTTCTGCTTTGGCCATGAAACGTCGAGTCAGCCTGCAACAAGAAAAAGCCACACCATAGGCGAGCAAGCCCACCATCCAAAAAACAGGGGTGAACCAGGCAGGCCCAAGGCCCAGATACTCGAAGGCCCCAATACCAGCGAAGTATGAGACAAACAGCCCTATTGTCCCCCCGCAAAGGCGAAAGCCGTCCGGTCGACCAACTGCTTCTCTGTTTGCACAACGCAATGTCATAACTGCCATCAATACTGGCAGCCTTCAAATCTGTCAAGATGCCAAAATACAAAATAGCGGCTCATGGCACACAAAAGATACAAATCGTACAAAATGGTAGCTGCCTTATAGCGCTTCATGCCTTCCTACCTTGCGTATTCGAACTGTCTCATAGGCTCAAAACCGAGACGCAATCATACATACAGCTGGCCTTTGCCTGTCCGACCATACCCAGATGCCGCCGATCTTGAATTGAAGCAAGTGGACATAGTTGATATCCTCCCAACTAAAACAACTGGAGATGCCTCATGACTAAAAGCGACCAGAGTTACAAGCTGAAAGAGGCAGAGAAGCTGGTTTATCAAGCTTGGGAATGCAAACACATAGAGAGAATCCTCCTAGCCCAGAAGGCTCTCAAATTATCTCCTGATTGCGCGGATGCCTATCTCATCCTAGCTGAAGAAACTACCAACGCTGTTAGTGAGAAATGCGCACTCTATAAGCAAGCTTTCGAAGCAGGTGAGCGGGCTCTTGGACATTCGACGTTCGTTACAGAGGCCGGATCGTTCTGGGGGGTGACGCGCACACGTCCTTATATGCGTGCCCGGTTCGGATATGCCAGGTGCCTGGAACAACTCGGGCGGCGATGGGAAGCGCTGAGGCACTACGCTGAAATGCTGCTGCTCAACCCCGGGGACAACCAAGGAGTCCGCTATTATTTGGCGAGCGGGCTGCTTGCCGAAGGCGACTTTATGAGTTTTGAACGGTATTTCGGCAGGGAGCCTGACGAACAGACAGCACTCTGGCTTTACCCTAAGGCCCTGTGGCTGTTTCAGCGGCATGGCGAGCTGCGGCGGAGTACCATTGCTCTCCGGAAAGCGTTTGCTCAGAACAGACACGTTCCCAATTATCTGCTGGGCACAAAGAAAATTCCCGCACGACTTCCTGAGTCCTATGTGCATGGTCGCCAGGATGAAGCTATGGTGTACGCGGAGCTTGGAAAGGAGGCCTGGGAGAACACAGAGAATGCTCTTGCATGGCTTGCTAAGCAAGCTGACAAGATCGACACGCTTTGATCAATTTGCACAATTTCCATCGCAAGATGGTTGATACCCGCAGTAACATCTGGAAAAAGATGTCGAAGTTGCCTAGAATCGAGTCCCGATGGAGATCTGGCATCTGATTAAATCTTTGTTCAATAAGAACAAGACCTACCGCGTTCAGCTCGCCGTTCTTCTCAAGAATCTCTGGTCCAGCATTTCGAGATGGGTCCCGATCGCTTATAAGAATACGTGCCCAGCGTTTTCCGCAGCGATGTAATGAGAACGAGTCGTAAATTCACCTTCATCGATTTATTTGCCGGCGCTGGCGGGTTCTCTCTCGGATTCGCTCGGGCCAAGTTCAAATGTGTCGGTGTTGTTGAGCGCGACCCCGTCGCCAGTGAAACTTACAAAATTAACTTTTCCGACCATGCGGAGATGCCATTGTGTCGTCTGGGTTCGGATGACGGTGACATTCACTCTCTGACAAGAGCAGATTTTGACAATGCGTTTCGTTCATCAGACGGCAGCGAAGTCGATCTCCTTCTTGCTGGCCCGCCCTGCCAAGGTTTCTCCAAGGTTGGTCGCGGCAAGCTCAATGATCTAGCCAATCGTAAGCAGGCCTTTAAAACCGACCCCCGCAATGGTTTATACCTCAAATTCCTTGACGTGTTGCGGTGGATAAAGCCTCGAGCGTTCTTGTTTGAGAACGTTCCTGGAATCCTTCATTTAAGTGGAAGCAATGTTGCGGAAGATATCTGCGAAAACGGGAGGAAAGCCGGTTACTCCGTCTTATGCACTATTCTAAACTCTGCATGGTACGGAGTCCCACAGATCAGGGAGCGAGTGTTTATACTGGGTATAAGGTCCGATCTTGCTATACGTCCGTCTTTCCCTAAACCCATTTATCGCGCACAACTCACGAAGGGACACTTGACCGCACTGGAACTGTCTGAAGACACTTTCGCAAACCCCTTATTCTTCCGAAAAGTAGAAAACCCATCAAAAGGCCCTCGGGCTGTTAGTGTCCTGGAAGCGCTAGGAGATCTTCCACCCTTTCTCAAACACCTTACCGATTCTGAATACTTTCCGATTCGTGAAGAAATCCATCCAAGCCCGTACCGCCGAGGAAGACCCAGCCCCTATGCCGCCCTGATGAGACGGTGGGACAGACAACAAACATCAATGGAGGTGCTAGACCACTTCTGCCGGGCAACGAGACGTGACTTTGAAACCTTCGATCTTATGAAGCCTGGAGATATGTATCCCCGGGCGGTTGAAATCGCCGAGCAACGATACCAACAGGCAAGAAATCAGTATCAGAAAGGATTGCGAGACACCTTCCCAAGAAGGAAACACTTCGTCCCGCCGTACAATACCGAGAACTTCGAGGAGAAGTGGTGGAAAATGGTGCCTTCGAAGCCATCAAGAACGATAACCGCCCATCTCGCCAGGGATTGTTATTCCCATATTCACTATGATTCACAGAAACGTGCTATCACAGTGAGGGAAGCCGCTCGCCTCCAGAGCTTCCCAGACACCTTCAAGTTTTCTGGAAACATGGGGGATTGTTTCAGACAAATAGGTAACGCGGTACCACCTCTTCTCGCATATTCCCTAGCAAGGCACCTAAGCCAACTTCTTGCCAGGGCAGATGCCAATGGTTGCAATAAGAACCGACATAATTTGAAAAGTATTCAGCGCGCATGAGCCAGTGCGAGGGCAATTCTTCTCACGCAAGCTTCACAGTTCTGTTCAATCTGATGTTCCCAGATTCTTATTACCCTCCATCCTAGTCGCCTTAGACGACGGAAGTTCCGTTTGTCTCTCGCCCTATTTGCCTCAATCTTTTCCTTCCATTTCTGAGCAAGCTTCCCCTTCCAGAGGGGAAACCGCCACCCATGCCAAAAATCGCCATCCACGAAGATCGCGATCTTGCAACCCTTGACAACAAAATCCGGTCGTCCAGGAAGAGTCCTGACATGAACATCAAATCGCACCCTCAACTTCTTGAGTACTGATCCTAGCACTCTTTCTGGGCCAGTATCTTTGCTTCTGATGCGAGCCATCAAAGCACTCCTTTTTTCAGTGCTCATGACATCACCGCGATGTCCTCCTGGGATTGGGGCGTTTTGTGGCGCCCAAGACCTATGACCTGCCTTTTTCCTATTCCGAACTACTGGATTCATCAGTTTAATTTCCGCTAATTACCCTTGAAAGGATACCCCTCAAATACCGTTATTTCTCCGGCTGGGACCAACTTTTTGATTTGACAGATAAACGAATACACTTCATTTTAATAAACTTATGGTATCTCAACCATAACTGACTGGCATATTTTCCACCGGTGGGTTAATAGTGCCCAACATCCGACTATTCCCGCAACAGTTCCTTGATGGGGATGCTTGTTTCGGTCTGTTCTCCCTGGGAACAAATGGGCAGATAGACCTTCCGGTAACAATTGAAGCGAACGCCGGTCTTCCGATCCACATCATTCATTCCGACCCCGAACACCTCGCATATTTAACAGGGTTGCTCGTGCTCCAAGCCTGGATCATGGGCATACACGAACTCGGTATCCCACCGAAGGAACGGAAACCAATTCTAGTTGTGACAGATAAACCAGGTCAGTTCGGGGAGGCATATTTGAGGCTGCATGTTCCTATTGACCGGATCAAGAAATTATTCATGAGACGGAGGGTATCGTTGTACCAGCAAGGAAACAGCCCCAGCGAAGAACCCTTTCTCGATCTGCGTCTCGGGCACGATGATACGAGAACAAGACTTCACAATTTTTTCCCGGCATTTCAAATCCTCGGTCCATCCGGTTCTCCACGAATACTTGCAGGCAGGGAATACCTTGGTCGAAGCGATGAAGGTGGGCCAGGCGTTCTGATCACGCGAAAATCTGACAATAAAGTGCTGAAGGCCCTCCGTGAACGTTACAACCCATTTATGGCCATATTTGACGCCCATGGTGTAGCAGTCCAAGGAAACAATCTTGAAATGCCATCTCTCTTTTATCATGAGTCCATTTTTTCCAAGGAGTTGAGCGCGCGCGATAATGACAAGCTGGTTCTTTGTTGCCTCCCAGATGTTCAATTCGAAATGTTTTGCTCTCACGCGAATCTTTGCGTTGTCCAGCCAGAAGAATCACAGGGCCTTTCAGACCTGTGGAAGAGGGCAGACGGTGCTCTCCAGGCACTGATAGAGCGGGTAGATCAACGAGCCGATCGGGTGGTTAGCGATATATCCCGGTCAGTCACCCGCTTGAGAAACATTATGCTCAGCCTGCCCATCGGCATCAGGTCCTACGAACAAGCGTTGATTGCCTCCGGTCAGCCAGAGAGTCTCTGGTACGATTGGTCAATCTCTCAACCACTTAATGGACTGGAAAATCGTCTACCCGAAATGGCTGCTCTGGGCCAGTGGGAGGAACTTATACTTCAAGAATTGACTCAGGCATTTCGGGAGATATTCAAATCCCTTGAGTATGATTCACCAAAGCGTCAACCTGTCCTAAACGCAATAAACGAGAGTCTTGGCAAAAATAGGCGGGTTGCTCTCCTCGTGAGTAGCCCTTCCGTTGCCACTGGATTGAATTGGGCACTCCGACTCCCAGACCCGGATGGCTTTGGCATACCCCAGGATAAAGTTTCAGCTATAACTTTCGGCGATATCCGGTCAATGAATTCAGACCAGGACTGCATCATCCATCAGGTCTTTGATCCACAAGCAGTATTCTCCGGCTTGGCGAAGGCAGGCCCCAGGCAGATCACATTTGTGCTCTTGCGTAATGAGTTGAGATTCACTGGAGAGCGATTCCTTAGAACCAGATTATTGTTTCCGAATCACCCAGCGAACGAAACCATCCTGCGCCCGATGTACGCTCAGCTAGAGCGCCTCGAACCTGTTCAGTCGCCCCGTGGCCGTGATCGCAAGGAGACTTTACTATCTGACGAAGATTTTGAAGTAGTCATGCGTATGTTCAATCAGGGACCAGATGTTCTACAACATGGAATCGTCCTGACAGAGGATTCCGAAGACGGACCCGAAGACTTGGTCGGAGAAACACAAGCTTTTCTTGTCAAACTCGAAGGTGGCTGTGCGGTGTTTCTTGACTCAACAGGCAACGTCTCGTATGTTCCAGACGATTCATCGATCCGGAATGGACCCGTTGAGATCCTTGAACCCGGACATCGACTCATTATAATGAATCCCGCAGCCAGAGAGTCCATAGCTCACCGGGTGCTTTCTTCCAAGAAAGTCTCAGAAACTCACGACGCCGCTGGACAACTGATCGCCAGATGGCGAGAAGAGCTAGAAAATGGTATTCGGCGGTTAGATCTCACATACAGGCAGGTCCTTGAGAAGATCCAGAAGCTAGGTTCACGAAGACTTACTCCCCTTGTCATAGGGCAGTGGGCCAGAGGAGATGTGCTTGGCCCTCTAGACGCCAGCGACATCCGCAGGATTGGGCAAGTCATTGAATCTGATTGGCTTATGCAGGACTGGCAACGCGTAAGCCTGGCCATGCTGCTCCGTCGCACAGGCCATCGGCTCCTAGGTCGACAAGTGACTCGTATTATCCAGAAGGCCGCCATTGGAGACTATGATCTGGCGACGAAGGACGAGCAATTCCTGAAGCAACTTGGCGTAACAATGGGCGAGCTACAGGATGCTGTGGATCTCCTGACCGTGGAGGCGATATCAAAAGAGACAAAATTGGTTCCAATTGAGCAAGTTGGCAAGGTTGTGTCCGTCTGATCGAAGGACCACTGGATCTCTTAGAAGGGACAAAAGAGACAATCCATGAATCTAGCGGAACAGCGAAACGTTCGAGAGTCCCTAGCTGCCAGACTAAGATCCGATCTTCTCGGTCCGATGGCTGATGATGAAACGATCGTGCACGACAAGGAAACTGGAGAAGGCGATACCCCCCTTTCAAGATACTTGGTCGGAATCTTGTACCCTGCTGGCTCAGTGGTCAATTCCGAGGAAGATGACTCAGCCAACGAAGGTGGTGATGGAGAAGAAGACCAGGCACCTGAAGATCCCGTAAAAGTAGCAGGAATCCCAAAACCCTCCTCCATCGGCTTATCCTTTGCGGTTACAGAAAATGTCCGCGGCCTCGTGCTGAAGTTCCGCTACGGCTTGTATCTCCCGGTCGAAGCCGAACTGACACCCCCGCAGGGAAACAATGACGAGACCAAGAAATCTCCAAAGAAGCAGAGGCCAAGATTCTTGTGGAAACGAACACAAGTCACGGAAGAAATTCGAATCAAGATTCCATCCACTGGCGTTAAAACTTTCACGGGCGGAGGGAAGGGAGAATGGTACTGTCGGCAGGATGGACACCATTTAGCAGTTTCAGTTTTCTTGCGCAATACCAATTCTGGCAGCTCGCCTAACGATCAGCCTGAACAATGCCTCCACCAGCCCGAGATACTCGTCGAAGGCGAAACCCCTGGTGAAGCACCCATCATTAATCGAGCCCATCAGAGCGACCAGACAAGCTTCGACCCAGATCTAGAATCTTACCGGCTTCTGTACCGAGATAAGCCGGAATTCGCTGTTGGCCATGGATGTGCGACGGAATGGGATTTGGGTGGCTCTGCCACCGATCGAGCGAAAAGCGTTCGTACTCAGCTCTTGCCACTCTATGAAGTCCCAACAACAGAAGCCAGGGGAGGGCTCGGAGTCCAAGGACTGAAGATGGATGTCCTCGTCGCCGCGAGCAGTGGTGAAGAAATCCGATCCGCTCTAACTCCACTTGCCGATCAGTACGAACACTGGATTGCTGACAGACGAAAAGAAGTTCAATCGTTGCCTAATGACCTTCAGCATAAAGCTTCCGAGCACCTTGATGACTGTGATGACGCCCTGCGCCGCATTAAGAGCGGGCTTGCCCTAATTGCTCAGGATTCTCTTGTGTGCGAAGCGTTCCAGTTTGCAAATCTAGCCATGCTACTTCAGAGGCAGAAATCAGTGGAGGCTGCAAATTTTCAGAATGGCAAGGGGCGCATCTACGACGCGCCTACCCCAATGTGGCGTCCTTTTCAAATCGCCTTCATACTATTAAATCTATGTGGCATAGCTGAACCGGATTCTGAAGAGCGAGAAATAGTTGATCTTCTCTGGTTTCCCACCGGAGGGGGGAAGACAGAGGCCTACCTTGGCCTCGCCGCGTTCACCATGGGCCTCAGAAGACTTCGAAACATTGCACACCCACGGCCTGATGCAACGGGAGATGGCGGCGTTACTGTGTTGATGCGTTATACGTTGCGCTTGTTGACGATTCAACAATTCCAACGAGCCAGCACTTTGATTTGCGCTTGTGAAAGTCTCAGGCGCCAGCATTCTGAAAAATTCGGACAAGAACCATTCTCCATCGGTTTATGGGTTGGAGGAGGTGCAACACCTAACTCAATTGACCAGAAGGCCGACCCGAGGTATGGGATTGGACCTGGAGCCTTACAGGTTCTAGACAATTTCAATCCTGATGATGAGCCTGCTGAAGGAAATCCAGTCCAGTTGCGTTCATGCCCCTGGTGTGGAGAATCTCTCACTTACAAGAACTATAGGGTCATAAAGGAGTACAGGCACCTGCAGATCAGTTGCCCGAACAACGTATGCGAGTTCCATGGGTCTCCAAACGAACCTAAGAGCGGAATACCTGCTTATGTCGTTGATGAAGATATCTATTTTCGATGCCCCACCCTGCTGATTGGCACGGTAGACAAATTTGCGCGGCTTCCCTGGGACGATCGCACCAAAGCTTTGTTTGGCCGCGTGGACAGACGTTGCCAGAGGCATGATTTCTTGTCAGAAGAGGTAAATTACGAGGGCAAGTGTGGTGGCCGACATAATGCCTCAGGAAATTTTCCGGGAACCGCAGGGCCTACACAGACACTCCCTTTCCTGCCACCTGAACTTATTATTCAGGACGAACTACACCTGATTACCGGGCCATTAGGCTCTTTGATGGGGCTGTACGAAGGTGCCGTCGATTTCTTGTGCTCTCGGATCGGTACAAGGCCAAAGGTCGTCGCCTCTACAGCGACCATCCGCCGGTTTCTTGACCAGATCAAATCGTTGTTTGACCGGGATGCTCGTCAGTTCCCCCCACCAGGTATTATTGCAGGCGAATCATTTTTTGCAGCCGAGAATCGTTCAAAACCAGGACGTCTCTATGTAGGTCTATGCACCCCTGGCAAAAGCATGAAAACTGCGGCCATAAGAACACTAGCTTCACTGATGCATACCGCCTGGAGTGGTCACAAACACTTGCCTCCTGATGTAGTAGACCCTTACTGGACCGTCGTTTACTACTTTAATAGTCTTCGCGAGCTTGGTGGCGCGCTCAGACTTATTGATGACGACGTTAGACAGCGTTTGGCATATCTGGCCAATTCAGAAGGGATTACACCCCCACGGGCACCTGACAAGCATCGTGAACTTACCAGCCGAATTCCTGCGCGAGATGTCACAAAACTGCTTAGGCAAATGGAGTCATCGTTCTCCACCGGAGACGCTTTGGACGTACTACTCTGCACGAATATGATCTCTGTGGGAATTGACATACAACGATTCGGTCTAATGCTTGTCACCGGTCAGCCCAAAACAAGTGCCGAATACATTCAGGCCACCAGCCGTGTAGGTCGTCAGACACCTGGTGCTATTTTCACGCTATACAATTGGTCTAGGCCAAGAGACTTGTCTCACTATGAAAGATTCTTCGCCTACCATTCCATGATGTATCGACACGTAGAAGCAAGCAGCGTGACCCCGTACTCTTCTCGAGCACGGGACAAAGGGCTTCATGGAGTTTTCATAGGTCTAGTACGGCTTCTAGGGGCAGGGATGTCGAATAACGATGGCGCTCGAAATTTTGATCTGAATGACCCGCTAGTTCGACAGATCAAAGAGTATTTACTTCTAAGAGTAAGGCGTAACGACTCGGACGAATACGAAGATGCACGGGATAGACTGAATGCCTTCATTGACGGATGGGCGGGACAGAGAGAACGGCACGGTGATGATCTGAAGTATCGAGCTCCCGGTGGAAGCGCAGAAGGCACTCTACCAACTTGGCTCTTGCAATCCGCAGAGGAAGGGTCTGGAGACGAGTTTCCAAGAGGGACACTAAATTCATTACGAGAGGTAGAGAAAAGCTCGGGCCTTTACTTCAAGAATTTCAGGAAGTATGGTTCAAGAAGATGAGCAAGCAATATCTCCGTCCGAGTCAAATCATCACAACGTTTGGACCAGGCTCAATCGTTGATCTTCCCGATGACTCTGTCATGATAGCTGGCATCGAGCATTGGTTCTCTGAAAGTTTCAAACCCCATAGGAAAATCGGCGAGCCACGCCTCCAGACAACTCTAGGAGTAAATGAGTTCCGTACCCCTCCTGTTGGGTCTTTCAGAGGGAACGATATTCCCTTTGTACGTTTCCCCTGCTGGCGAGTCTGCCCGAAATGCAACCGTCTGTCAGACCAGTTCCGGTGGCCCACGGGAAATCCAGATCTTCCTCCAGTGCCCAGATGTGACGCTTGTAACTCCACAACTTATCCGGCGAGGATAGTTGTCGCCTGCACGAAAGGACACATCGAAGATTTTCCATGGTATCGCTGGGTTCATCGTGGGCAGAACTGCGGTGGAGGCAATCTCTACCTGAAAGGAGAAGGAAGATCCGCAGCGTTGGGCGATCTCCGCGTGGACTGTTCCTGTGGAAAGAGCCGCTCCTTATCCGGTGCACTTGGAAGCGATGCTATGGGAGGATTGGCCTGTCGATGTCAGGGGAAGAGACCTTGGCTGGATGATGAGAGAGAAGATTGCCCTGCAGGCGCAGACCTCTATGCATTGCAACGGGGAGCCTCTAACATTTACTTTTCAGTTGTTCGGAGTGCACTTTCAATACCACCCTGGTCCGATCCCCTTCAAACCGAAGTGGCTTCTTTGTGGGCAAAATTCAAGACTCCTCTATCTCCTTCTGCATTGTCAGAAGTGATCAAGGCTAGCTTCCCCAACGAAGACGAAGAACGTGTAAAAGAGTGCGTCGCCAGACTTGAGGGGCTTAAGACCCAGCGTCCCTCGATTCGTCGGGAGGAATATCAAGTCTTGAATGTAGATCAAGACCACTCGTCCGCTTCATTTGAGGCTCACAAGCAGCCCGTTACCCTTGAATCCGAGAAATTCATCGGACGACTAGTGGCCATGTCCCGGTTACGAGAAGTACGGGCCCTCATCGGTTTTACCAGAATTGATGCACCTGAAATGGATCCGACCATGGAGGTTTTTAACGAAGAGCAGGGTTTCGCGGTAACCCCTGCCCCAATTACAGCAAAACAGCTGGATTGGCTTCCAGCGGTTGAGAACCTGGGAGAAGGAATTTTTATCAGACTTAATCAACAACGGTTAAAGAAATGGGAATCACTTGAAGCAGTACAGCAACGGGCGGGCAATCTGCTGAGCATATATTCGTCTTGGAGACAAAAACGCGGCCTGATGTCTTTGCGTAACCAATACCCTCGGCTTGTTTTGCTTCACACGCTTGCCCATCTACTCATGCGTCAGATGGCTATGGACTGTGGCTATTCATCAGCTTCGTTGCGTGAGCGTGTCTATTCCGACGAAACGATGGCTGGATTACTCATCTATACATCGACACCGGACAGTGATGGCAGCCTTGGCGGACTCGTCCGACAGACCAAGCCCCCAGAAAGATTTCATGCCGCTCTCAGATCGGCCGTAGACATAGCTACACTTTGTTCAAGCGACCCTCTCTGCAGAGAACACAATCCTCGCCGAACCGACAGACTGAATGCAGCAGCATGCCACGCTTGCACGATGATTTCGGAGACATCATGTGAGTTTGGCAACCGTCTTCTCGATCGAGGGCTAATCGTGAATCTTCCCAATCAACCACCGACAGGTTACTTCGATTTTGATGGATAGGAAGAGTACTACAGCGCGACAATGGATCTCCGCTCTTTCTGCAGCTGCCAGTAAGCTCGGTTTGGAACAAGTCATAAAACTAGCAGACGGGATCGACTGGAGTGGAATGACTCGCCCCGTTTCTGCCTCCACTATTAGGAGATTGTTATCCCTTTCCACTTCTGATGCTACTGAGCTTGCCCGAGTCATTTCTACGGTCTTGAATCAACCGACCACACAAGCTCGTGATGTTGGAGTTGTTTTGGCCAGCATTGCAGAGATGAGATCCGTGGGAGCTGCCAGTAAAGATGAAGTTGAAATCGTGTGTACGGCACCATCACGACTTGGCGTCCCCTTGAGGGCAACCTTCCCCACTGTGTTGGAGATGATAGGTAAGGCGAACCATGAAATACTGGTTGTCGGTTACGTGTTTACCGGAGGGGCCAAGAAGGTGGTAGAGGGGCTTGCCGCAGCCAGTAGCCTTCGGAATGTACGCGTAACATTTATTGGAAATCGAATGAGACAGCAACTTAAGCTGGTCAGATCCCTCTGGCCAGCTAATTCTCCTTTGCCCTTGATCTACAGTCGGGAATGCAATCCCAAGGACGATATGGCAGCACTTCACGCAAAACTATTAATCTGTGATGAAATCAACGGTTTGATCACCAGTGCCAATTTCTCCCGCCATGGACTGCATGAGAACATTGAGATCGGGGCCAGGATTAGTTCTGCTGCCATCTCTCGCCTCGTGGACTTTTTCAAAGCCATGATAAGGGAAAAGGAAGTGGAATTGATTGAGCTTGTTCAGGGAAGCAACTGGTAAAGCCCCCACTCCTTAGCCCAAACCAAGCCTGTGTCAGGCAGATTGGGACATGTGGTTCTTGATCAGCCTGCTCAGAGCTGGTACGGATAGATTTGAAGGTGACTTCTTCTTTTTCGCATGGTTCTTTTTTTGAAAGTGTTTGAATACAGTGACAAGCATTTTGTTCGCATTCTGCTCTAGGGCTCTGCGCAAGGGATCAAGATTCAACCTGGCATAGATCTTCGTAGTACTGATATCGGTGTGATTCAGAACCTTGCCGATCAATTGAAGGCTTTCCCCACTCCCTGACAACCAAGAGCCCACCGTTCGCCTCAGGTCATGCAATCTGACATCGAGTATCTTCGCTTTCTTCCGGATGCGATTCCAGGCTCTCTTGATATTCACTCGATGAGACCCGTTTTGGCCCACAAACACATAGAGGTTGGCCTCTTGTCGCGTCAGATTGCCCAATACGGCCAACAGGGGCGTAGGTAAGGGCAGAACGTGAGGTCGATCAGCTTTGGTCTGTGGAATTCGCCATTCTGCTCGTTCCAAGCTCACATCTTCCCATTTCATAGAGAGGACCTCTTCTCGCCTGGCTCCTGTGAACATATAGGCCCAAAATGAAGCGCGCACATGTTCGTCTGGTTCTTCCATAATGGCGGCGAATACCCCTGGAAGTTCATCCGGCTGAACAAAGCGATCCCGCTCTCGTTCTTTAAAGAAATGAATCCTCGTCGCAGGATTCTCTCCATGGAACATTTCCCAATCCTTCGCCAAGTTGAACATCTTTCGCAGGAGCGCTACTGCGCGATTGGCCCGATACTGCGCAGTTTCTCCGATCTTCGAATGCAGGAGGACGATTTCATTTCGAGAAATGTCCGAGAGCTTTCTTGTCTTCAGTTCGCTGAGATGGGATCTCAAGAGGCTCCGATCATCCCTAGCTGATCGTTTGAACGGCAAATGCCGTTGTTCATAGAGAGCCGTCAGGTCAGCAAAAGTGGGTTCCTTGATTCTGTCCTGTCGCGCTTGAGCGGGATCTTCCCCTTGAGCAATTGCGCCAATGTGGCCCTCTGCAATTTTGCGCGCCTGTTCAACCGTGAGAGGGCCGAAGGGACCGATGGTGATTCGCCTGACCCTACCTTTGACACGTCGCTCCAACACAAAGGTCTTCGCCCCTTTGGTCACTCGTAGCGCAAACCCACGAAGGACGGAGTCTCGAACAAAAACTTGTCCTGACGCTGGGAGGGGTGTGTCATCAATGATTCGTTTCGTGAGTTTTTGCATGATCCGAACCTCCAGAGGCCTCTGTTTCTGAAGCCCGCATCCACATCAGCAGGCCACGATGTAGACAATGTGTAGACAGGAAAGAGCGAAATACCAGGGTCTAGACCGTACTCTGGAAGTGGAACCTAATCGCAAGTTGTTGAAGTGTCAAGGAGTGGAGTACATGAAAGTACTTGATGGTAATGGCTGATGCTGACTCTTAATCAGCGGGCCGTAGGTTCGACCCCTACACGGCCCACCATTTTTCAACCACTTACGCAGTTCACACCCTCTTCAAGACCCACCGACTGTGCTAGTGTTGTGCTACCGTCTCGCAGTCGATCCAAGATCTCCACTCCATCCCGAAAACTCTCCGGATAATGGTGGCATATCGTTGCGTCATGATGGGCGATTTGTGCCCGAGCAACTGTTGCATCTTCTAGAGACCAATCCCACGCTGTAACAGGATCGTCGCAAACGTATGGCGCAGGTCGTGGAAACGGAAACCCTCGATTTTCGCCTGCCGAGCGCAAGACGGAATGAGCGCCACAGATGACCAGACTCGCTCTTCCTTCTCCTGCTGAGCGTGGCGTAGATTTTAGGCGACGAAGAAGTTTCACTGACTGAGCCGGCCACGACCACCGCACTTCTCCCAAACCGCCTTTTTAGCTTCCTCTTTTGCGTACCGCGTTAGGTCCTCGATTTCACAGTTCGAATAGCAGGCCCGCGCACCCTCAGCACCAAGAAATTATCTACAGATCCGGAAAGTGAGCATTCCCGAAATCTCATCAACTCACTATAATGATAGTGAGAATTAAAATCATAAAAGACATTCACCCTGCTTCAATCTTCAGCGCGATCAGGAACTGAACTGCCCGTTTATGTCCCTCGCCTGAAGAACAAAACGATGCTGATCAGCCCATCAGATCGACGAAGTAGCGTGAATGGACCCGCTGGATGGAGACTGTGAAGGGAGCACCCCTTTACCATCTCCGTCCAGCGGCTTCACGTAAAACCCTTTGCCCCGGAGGGCCAACTCATGGATTGTTCTCGTTGCGGAGGATATCTTGCCAGCGAGCCATCCAATGACTTCTATCATCCGGAGGACCGGTGGAGGTGCATCAATTGCGGGGCCCATAGCTTACTTCGTTCATATTCCTCACGCGAGAGCCAGGCGAGATCGCGCCGCAGCCTACCCAACATAACTGTAGAGGATCTACGACTCACACGGAATCCTTAGTCCTAACCCAGATGAGCCTTTATTGCGAATCATCAGCCGGTCTTGCGACCGATCATCGAATCAGCCACCTCATGCAACCAAGGAGCGCTCAACCCATGCATTCACTGAAACCACGCAACGCCCAGACGGCACTCAACATGTGCACCTGCGGGAAACTCCACTTCAAGTATGGTCCAGTCACCCTGCATTTTGAATCCGACGAGTTCACATCGTTTGCCAACGCCGTGGCGCACCTACACGCACGGTATAAGGAGTTACGGCAGCCACAACCATCCGGCACAATCCCGACGCTACACAATGATTTCTGCCACTAAGCCAGGAAACCGCTATGAAGCTCTATGATTGTCCGCGCTGCAAACATCACAGCCTCGCCCCCACGGGGGGATTTTTATCTTGCGGCCACTGCGGCTACGCCATCACAGCCCATGCCTTGGCCGTCGAACAACAACCTCGAAAAAGCGCTACGCCCACTCAGAATCTTGCATAATTCAACCACGATCAAAATGGCTGAGAAAGATCCCCTCCAAACAGAGCTCCTACGAAGAGCACAGAGCGACTTGCCTGCGGCACTCAGTCTTATCACATCGCTATTCATGGTGCTGGTGGCCATTGTGAGTTCACTTCTGGGATCAAACTAGCTCTCGCGACCAAAATCCAGGCCCCCTTGATCAAGGCGGGCACCAGCTTAGTGACCCGCTTTCAATCTCAGGCCAAGCATGCCAGTGCTATCCAAGTCCATTAGTGCCATGTTCCCTCAGGCAATTCCGGCCGTCCAAACCATAAATTCCTCCAGCCACGAACAGCCAACCCACATTCATACTTAAGCCGAACTTCCCAAGGTTATCTAAATTGATGCTGTCATTATCGAATCAGATACACCTTGTCCCTATTTGTCTAGACGAACTTTGTTAGCGCAATGACCGCACGGGCACTCCCACAAGCAAATCAATGCACTTACCCGAGATTGGTACGCGAGTTGCTACTGGTCAGAGTCGTTATGGCAGCGACACTCCGGAAAGAACACAGAAAATAAAAAGAGGAGGCAGATCATGCTCTGGGCCATCGTCATTGCGGGAACTTATGTGGCAGGAATCTATCTCATTCGCCTGGTGTGGTGGCAGGAGTAATGCGTCCTCACAGCAAGCATCTAAGCGCTGCTCACAATGAAACAGCGACCGACCGCCGACGTGAACAGGGGAAACACACTCGACCCAGCCCCTTCGACTTACTCACCAGCAGCTATCAAGAGCGATTTTATCGCATGGCGAACCGGGAAGGCCCGAAACCTGCTCCCTGTGAACCGCTTCACACCTACGCCCGCGACCAGTGCGAAGCTCTCAAATCGGGGGCTCACTAAATGATCTCTTTTGGGGGCGATCGGGGCTCACTGGAAACCCTGTCCAAGACAGCGCATTCGTGCCCCGCCTGTACCGGAATCATTCGTCGCTCTGAACGTCGGGGTTGGCGAGACCTCGTCCGGTACCTGCTTGGTCGTTACCCTTGGCGGTGTCGAGCCTGCAGCCACCGCTTTTATGCCGCAAGCCGCCGATAAACTGTCCCTGAATTACCTGTCATCACAAGTCATTCGAATTCCCGCATCGACTTCATCCAACGAGTCTCTGGCCCCTCCAAGGCGGGATGTTGCCACACTGCATCTCGGAACTATACTCCCTTCCATGACCCACTACTCCCCAGCATCACTTAGTCCTCTGGACCGCCCACCTTCACCCGAAGCAATTCTCATATTTCAACGCTCTCGAGACCGCCTTGGAATTGCCTGTCCTGTCATGTTCTCCGGCGCCCTCTCTATCGGAGAGGGTCATATCCACAACCTGTCTCACAGGGGATGCTTAGTGGAATGCAACCGGAGCACGCTGGAGGGCAGCTATATGGCTGTGCGCCTGCTCCTGCCCGATTCCACCCACGCTCTGACCATTGAACTCGCCGCGGTCCGATGGATCAGGGAGGAATACTTTGGGATGGAATTCCTCAAGCTCCCTAGTTCTGATCAGGCCCGCCTAGCTCATTTCCTATCAGCACACCAACGCAGACCTCCTAGCATCTCAACAACACTGTCGCAAACGCCTGTCCTCATAACCCAAAGTCGATGCTGTGGCCCAACGGAGGTGTTGGTACTATAAAATCACGACCGCCGCATTGAAGGCTCGCCGAGCCCCATGCAATGCATGGGGCTCAACGCGGCTGGGCCTATCCGACAATGCAGTTCCGCGGACCCGACAGAGGTCCACTCAACTAGAACCCAATCGCATCTCCCACCAACTCAATCGTAACGTTCTTCCATTGATAGCCCTACCCAAGGTACGAAGAGAAACCCTGCACTGGACACAAAACGCGATCCAATCTGGAGCCAACGCCTTGTTGCCTGCAACCGACAATTTCCGTGAATAGGAAAACTATGATCGCTCTCGAGGACACCCGGTTCCGTTCATCGAGCATTCGGTCCGGCCAAAGGCTGTCGTTGAGACACGCCGAACATTATGAAACCCCCAGGCAATATTTTGTATATAGCACCTTGGCTTCGTTCAATGCCGACCATTCACCTGTCTCAGCGCGGCACGCCTGCTGCCTCCCGATAAACAAGGCGTCCGCAAAGAACCGAGCCTATCGACGACACTAAAACCGTGAATGCGGCGCGGCGCTCACGCGTCATCGCCCACCGAAAGAACGCACATACATGAGAACTTGCCAGGCCTCCTCCTCGGTCAGGACGAGTGGAATAAACGGAGCCATATCCGTCCCGGGACTCCCGTTCTTCAGAATCCAGAACAGCTCACCGTCCGTCCTGGCCTGCTGCCATAGCTTATCGGTAAAGTTCCGTGGGAGCGGTCCCTTGAAGGTGGAATAGTCCAAATCCATTCCGAGCCCTTTCCCGTCCGCCCCGTGACAGGCGCGACAGAACGCTTTACCTTCAAAGAGAGCTTTTCCCTGCTGAAGCATTTCCGGTGTCACAGGAAAGGGGTTGGTGACGGCTCTGGCCGCCTCGATCTGATCGATCGGAACACGCGGTCGCAACACTTCGGAATTCGATGCCCAGCCAACCGATACCGCGCCGAGCAGGATCCATACCATCAGGCCTACACGTCCAGCATCCATCACAGCGTCTCCCTTTCATCAGAAACAGCACAGGCGGAGGGGGACTGCCCCCTCCGCCTGATGGATCTGCGTCGCTTCGACTATTCAGTGCGATGCTTGTGGCCCACAGACTGGGGATGTCCCACCTGACCGTTCGGCGCCTTGGCTCCGTCCGGCCAAAGATGAAAAATGATCCCGTCGGTTTTGGCCGCAACGGCAGCGACTTCCTTCGCCTGCGCCTCCGGCATGTCCAGAATCTGCACCCGCCCCGTGGCAATCTCTACCTCGTGGTCGTGGTAATACTTATTCCACGTCTCCAACGGAACATGCGCGCGCGAGACGGACTTTGCGACGAAATATTCAATATCCGTCAACAAAGCGTTGGAATCTGTCGACTCGAACAATAAACACTGCAGCACTTCCGGGGAAATCGGCTTGCAGTAGTGATGATACGGACCATGCACCGATCCATCTTCAAACTTGTGGGGAGCCATGACATGAATGGTATAGCCCTGTGCCGGTGTCGGCAGAGCTTTCGCCGCCGTGGCGGCAGCTGGTGCCGCAGAGGAGGATTTCATTTCGCGGGCAGTCTCCGCACAACCGGCTGCCGTCAACGCCGCCGCACACAATCCAAACATCAAAATCGCACTTCGCATAGTGGCCTCCTTACAATTAGGGCACAGGATGGATCACGCGCTATTCGCAAACTTACTCCGTCCGCGGTTTATGCCCCACGGACGTCGGATGCTCCACCGATCCATCCGGAGCCTTCGCACCCTTCGGCCACAAGTGGAAAATAATGCCATCCGTCTTGGCCGCAGCCGCCGCCACTTCTTTGGCCTGAGCATCAGGCATATCCAGCACCTGAACACGCCCGGTCGCTATTTCGACCTCATGATCGTGATAGAACTTGTTCCAGACATCAAGAGGCACCGCCGACCGTGACACAGGCTTGGCCACAAAATACTCCACGTCGGTGAGCACGGCATTGGGATCCGTGGATTCGAATAGCAGACATTGCAAGACTTCCGGCTTGACGGCCTTACAATAGTGATGGAATGGACCTGCCACCGACCCATCTTCCATTTTATGGGGTGCCATGACGTGAATGTCGAATCCGTCCGCCGGACCCGGCTTCATATCCGCCGCAAGCGCGGGCCCGCCGAGGGCGAGCGCAATGGTGCTCGCACCGAGCACACAAAGATTTCGAAACATAGAAGGCCTCCTATGGTTGGGGGTTGGAACGCACCGATACTTGGACAAAATAGACTGACCAAGGCACACGCATCTGCCCGTGAGAGTCACAGCCGGCCCAAAAGGATTCGTGTTTATTTCGGCAATTTTGGCATGCTGAACGGGATCGGCTCTCCTGCCAGCGATTTCAAGAATGCGACGAGATCGCTTTTCTCCTCCGCCGTCAGATTCAACGGCTTGACGAGGGGGCTCAGATTGGGATTGCTCCCGCCGCCCTGATCCATAAATTCGACGACCTCTTCCAGCGTTCTAAACGCACCATCGTGCATATACGGAGCGGTTTCCGTGATGCTACGGAGCGTCGGCGTTTTAAATGCGCCCCGATCTTTCTCCGCCCTGCTGACGACAAAACGTCCAAGGTCTTCCTTCATCGGACCGACCTGAGGCACGCCAAGGTTGTGAAACTGATTATCGGTGAAATTCGGCCCATTGTGGCAGAGGATGCACCGCGCCTTCCCCCTAAACAGGGCCATTCCTCGAACCGCCGCATCATCCATGGCTTTCTGATCGCCTAATACATATTTATCAAACGCGGAATTGGTGGAGAGCACCGTGCGCTCATAGGCGGCAATCGCTTCGGCAATGCCCTGGAGATTGACGTCCGTCCCAAACACAGCCTTGAATTGTTGCTGATACCCTTTGATCTTTCCCAGCTTGGCCACCACGTGTTCATGCGTCTCGGCCATCTCCACAGGGTTATGAATCGGCCCGATGGCCTGTTCTTCAAGCGAACGTGCCCGACCATCCCAAAACTGAACGTGATTCAATCCCGTATTGTAGACCGTCGGCGACTGTCGCCCCCCGACACCTCCGCCGACTCCGATGGAGGTCTGGCGAGGGTCCGCAAATCCAGTCCCGGGGTTGTGGCAGAAGGCGCAGGAGATCGCGTTATTTTTGGAGAGTCGCCCGTCAAAATAGAGCTGCTTGCCGAGTTCGATTTTGGCGGTGTAGTTGAGGTTGGAGGACGGTACCGGGACCACCGTCGGCAAGGGCCCGACATCCGGCACGGTGACACCGTCAATGGTCACGATCCCATGAGGGGCATGGCCGGACGACGATGCTTGTACGGAACCACTTCCTGCTCCAAATGCACAAAGCACCAGCAGGGCAAGAATCAAGCGTAATGTCGCGTTGGATCGCACCATGAAGAGAACCTCCTGTTGAGACCGTACATGCAAGACACTTTCGACCTGGCTCGGTCGATACGGCGCATTGTACGCAATTCAACACATCTGGTCGAGGCACTCTTTTGGCGGCGGGATGAGACTGGCAACACATCGCGACAGCAGCGCAGCGGTCGGCCGACGCCTGCGGCCCTATAGGCCTCGCACGGTCGAGCGCATGAGACTGTCGGCTTGTGGAGGAAGAAATCCCTGATAACCCTGGTGCCGCTCGGCCAATTCAAGCACGGAAAAGGGTTGCCCATCCAGCATCTCAGGGGCGGTAAAAATTTGACGTAACGTCCCTCCTCGCGCGCCCACGATCTCGCCGGCAAAGACCACGCCCTTCGCCTTCAATTTGAGAATGGCCTGCTCGATGTCTTCAACCCGGACCGCCACATGGTGAAACACCTGATCACCGAACTTCTCAACCCAGCGGGGAATAATGCTGGTCCTGCCACGGTCGTCCGGATAGGCCTGATCGACAAACAGCGCCGGATACCCGGCCCGCCGGAATACTTTGGCGTACCAATCATCATAGTGAAGCGTTTCATCGTACCGATACCCCAGCGTGAGAAATTCCTCGGCGCGCCGATCAATATCCATCGTCCGGATAGTGACATGGTCGATCACCGGGATAAACCCAACCCCGAGGTCGTCCAGCGCCCGGCGGAGCATCCGGCCGGCACTATTCTGCGCCAGAAAGTCGGCCGTCATACGAGCCATCAATGCATCGAGGTCAGCTTCTTGCCCCATCGTTCCCTCCTTCCACTCGCCCAAACGTCACGCCCTGAGCCAGCGGCAACTCAGTCCCCCAATTGATCGTGTTGGTCTGCCGGCGCATATAGGCCTTCCAGGCATCGGAACCGGCTTCCCGTCCGCCACCCGTGGTCTTTTCTCCACCGAATGCCCCGCCGATTTCCGCACCGGACGTCCCGATGTTCACATTGGCAATGCCGCAGTCGCTGCCGATCGCGGACAAGAAGGTCTCACTGTTCCGAAGATGGGTGGTAAACAGCGCGGAAGACAGTCCCTGTGGAACCGCATTGTGCATCCGGATGGCCTCGTCCAGCGTTCGATAGGTCATGACATAGAGAATCGGCGCAAAGGTTTCCCGCTGGACGATATCCCAGTGGTTCTGCGCCCGCACGATCGTGGGCTCGACAAAATGTCCGGGACGAGACACGACACATCCTCCGCATAGCACCTCACCGCCCGCCTTCTTCACGTCTTCAAGCGCAGACAGGTAACGTGCCACCGCCTCCCCGTCGATAAGCGGCCCCATCAGCATATCCGGCTCCAGGGGATCACCGATTTTCACCTGCGCATAGGCCGACAACAGTCGCGGGACCAGCAACTCGTACTGAGATTCATGCACAATCAGTCGCCTGGTGCTGGTGCAGCGCTGTCCTGCCGTACCGACCGCGCCGAAGACGATGGCGCGTGTCGCTAAATCCAGATCGGCTGTTTCGTCCACGATGACGGCGTTGTTCCCGCTCAATTCCAGAAGACTCCGGCCCAGCCGATGTCCGACCACCTCTGCGACATGCCTCCCGACGGGCACTGAGCCCGTAAAGGAGATCAACGGAAGCCGCTCGTCCCGCACCATCCGCTCGGCCATCTCGACACGGTCCGTCGTAAAAAGCGCGAAGACACCGGGATACCCGGCCTCTTCCAACACACGATTGCACAGACGCTGAACCGCTAATGCGCAGAGCGGAGCTTTCGGTGACGGCTTCCACAACACGGTGTTGCCGGTCACCGCGGCGATAAAAGCATTCCAGGCCCAGACCGCCACAGGAAAGTTAAACGCCGTAATGACACCCACCACACCCAATGGATGCCATTGCTCATACATCCGATGCCGTGCACGCTCTGAATGCATGGTCTGCCCGTACAACATGCGCGACAGCCCGACGGCGAAGTCCGCCATGTCGATCATCTCCTGTACTTCGCCATCACCCTCGGCCTTGATCTTGCCCACCTCCAAGGACACCAGCGTACCCAAGGCATCCTTGTGCACGCGTAGTGCCTGACCTATCAGGCGGATCACCTCGCCGCGCTTCGGCGCGGGCACCATCCGCCACGAGGCCTGGGCCTCCTGCGATCCGGCTACGAGGGCATCGTAATCGGCAAGGGAACACCCGTACACTCGTGCCAGCGGCTCTCCAGTTGATGGATTACGGGACTCGACGATACCGGCGTCGGTGGTGCGACTCCACGTCGAGGAGGAGAGACCTCCCCCGGGCTGTTCCTGCGTCAACCCCAAGGTCTTGAACAGTTCCTGTATCGTCATGATGCCATCAGGCCCGGAAACAATCCCCGAATCGATTGTTCAGCACATCCTGCAAGCGAAAGTGTTCCTGCGTGACGAAGCCGCGATAAGCTGAAGGCCTGGCCATCACCAGATCGACGATACAACAAAGCGACGATGCTGTCGTGATCTGAATCGCCGACCAGAGCCGCCCGAGGATCGTCCGCGGATACACCTTTTTCACATAGGTCTCCTCGAACAACTCACCCTGCCTCGTGCCGGTCACGGCCGCATAGATCAACACTACGTCCTGCTGTGTCTGAGGAATCGCTCGCTCCAGGATTCGCTTGAGCGTCTCCCGATCCTCATTCAGCTTGAGGTCCTTCATGAGAAATTGAATTTTTTCGCAATGCCCGGGATACCGTAGGGTCTTATAATTCATGGTTCGGACCCGTCCGCGGTACGTGTCCGCGAGAGTGCCTAGACCGCCGGACGTGTTGAAGGCCTCGTAGAGCAGCCCGTCCAATTCAATTGTCTCATATCCTTCCAACGGCTGAAGGGGGACTTCCTTCCCCCCCTCAATGCCGATACAGACGTTGGCATACTCATTGATCAACCCGTCGGTGGACCAGGTGAGGGAATACTTCAGCGCATTACTCGGATGAACAGGCAGGGCGCCGACACGCATCTTCACGTTGTCGATGGATTCAAAATGGCCGATAAGGTCATTCGTCACGATGCTGATAAACCCCGGCGCCAACCCGCATTGAGGAATAAACGCACGATCGGCGCCCGCGCTGATCGCCTTAACGCGACCGGTCACGGCCACGTCTTCGGTCAGGTCGAAATAATGGAGTTGATGGGCTCGCGCGATCTCGGCAACGGTCGGGTTGCAGAAGTACGGCAGGCTGGAGATCACCGCATCGAATGGGTAGGAACCGACGTATGCCGCAACCGCATCCGGTCGCCGCACGTCTAACGCACAGGGAGTAACAGTGGACAGCGACAAGTCGTCAACCAGTCGCTTCGGAACATCAAGCGTGAGATCGGCCAAGTGAACCTGGTATTGCCCGGTAGCCGACAGCAACCCCGCCACGAGGGACCCGATTTTTCCGGCTCCAAGCACCAACACCTGAGGCATCCGTCACCTCACAGCCCATTATACTCCTTCGGACGAAAAGAACCGCCTTTTCTGAACGAAAGGTGAGGGCAGAGCGGAGCCGTGGAGACGAATGAGAGGAATACTCTTCTGAACTGCTGTGGATTACGACGACGCCAGGCGGGAACGGGACGGGTTAATCAGAGCGGATGATTTTGAGGAGGGATTGTCCATCGCCTCAAACAAAAGGCAACACTTGAGACGGCCACAGACACCGAGTAATTTGGGGTCATCGACAGGAAGCCCCAACACTCGTGCCTGCTTGACAGTCACCGGTTTCACTTCAGTGAGGAACGCGGCGCAACAGAGTACGAGACCGCATGTATCGATCCCGCCCAACCGACTGGCTTCGTCGCGTACCCCAACTTGACGCATTTCAATGCGCCCGCCGAATCGGCGCGCCAACAAGCGAACCAACTCGCGAAAATCGATTCGATCCTCAGCGGTATAGACAAAGGTCATCTGCCGGCGATGAAACGAGCAGAACACCTCCACAAGTTTCATTCTGAGTCCCAGGGCCGCCGCCTGCTCCCGGCAGGCCTTCATTCCCTCCGATGCCAACCGTTCGTACCGATCGATCGTGGCCACATCTTCCGTTGTCGCCTTCCTGGTGATCGACTGAAGCACGCGCATGGGCGGAATGAACGGCATTACCTGAGGAGCCCCGTAAACGACCCCGTAGCTCAACTCTCCGGCCACTTCGAGCAGCACCCGATCCCCCATCACCAGCGACGCCTCTCCGGCATCGAATTTCTTGACCTCTCCACGGTCACGGATCTTTACGCCCACGATCCGAACGACTGCGGGATAGGGGTTCGCGAGTTCTTGCGCAAGAAGTTTCTCCACCATGGGGGCATGATACACCATCCAATCTTTCAATTGAAATCCTCGGCGCCGTCTCATCACCAACGAAAATTAGTCAATTGCCACCGAGCCACAATAGAGCAGCCAAGCAGCAATATCTCCTAAGCCACTGATAATACTGAATGCTTACACAGGAAGAGCAAAGAGGAAATATGTTAGGCTATTCCGAAGCAGGAATTCCTGGCTGAGGCCACCTAATTGATACGACCGTGGGGGGCATGGTGCGAATACCAAACAAAGTCATCCTTCCGTTCGGCTACCACATCATGATCAGGCAGGTCACGGACTCCGAGATGGACCGGCAGGATTCGAATGCGGATGGGATTTGGGACAATGAGGCCAAAACCATCTATATCCGCAAGCGCTTGCCCGTCACAAGGCGGAGATACATCCTCGCCCACGAACTGGGGCATGCCTGGCTCGATTGGCAACATCGATATCTGGATGATGGAAAGGCTCGTAGCTGACCTGTTCTGAACCGAGGATACCTCCCGTCAGGAATCGAGTTCTTCCCGGAACTTCCTAGCTGTCTGCCTGTACCTTTGCCAGCCTGATAACTTCATTCCACTCGACCGCCCGCACTGGTTGAACCGACAGTCGCGAGCCCTTTCGAAGCAATTCCATTCCCTTCAGGCCAGCCTGTGCACGCAGTAGATCCAACGACAGCGGTGCGACGAATTTGCGAATAAACCGGATATCGACCATGTCCCAGCGTGGCTCATCCGGATTGCTGGCCGGATCGTAGTGCGCATCCCGCTTGTCGAACTGCGTGGCATCGGGGTAAGCCGTTTTCACCACTTCCGCAACTCCCGCCACCGCGGGAGGGTTGGCGTTGCTGTGGTAAAAGAGGACCTGATCCCCGACCTTCATTGCCCGCATAAAGTTACGCGCCTGGTAGTTCCGTACACCATCCCACGAAGTCGTTCCCTTCGGTGACCGAGCAAGATCATCGATTGAAAAGACCTCGGGTTCGGATTTCATCAACCAATAGTGTCGTCCGTCTGCCATCGAATCCTCCTCAACACTTGGTGTCTGTGCGCCCTCAGTGTATGCTGAATCCCCTGTGTTTCGCCTGTTAACCGGGAGCGTCTATGGACCTTACGCCCATGTGGTTCGGTGTGTATAAGGCCTTGAAATACCTGCTCTACCCCTTGTCCTGGATTCTCATCGCCGGACTACTTGCCTTATTGACCGCCTGCCTCCCGGTGTCCCCCGGAAGGACGACTTGGGTCAGGCGCTTCTTGTTCCTCACCGTGCTACTGTTGCTGCTGACGGCCACCCCCGTATTATCCCTCGTATACATTGCGCTGCTCGAAACGCAGTATCCATCATTCCTGCCCGCTTCCGCATCGAAGTTCGATGCGGTGGTGGTTCTGGCGGGTGGCGTCTTTCAGAAGGGATCACTCCGCCCAGCCGATGAGGTTTCTGATGCCTCCCGCCAGCGTACGAGTTGTGGCACAGACTTGTGGAAACAGAATCTTGCCCCGAAACTGGTACTCACCGGGGGCGACGCCACCGTATTCCGAACCGGTCTGATGGAATCCCACGAGATGAAACGGTGGGCCATTCGCCTTGGTGTGCCGGAATCCGCGATCCTGACCGAGGAACAATCCAGGACCACCTATGAAAACGCCGTGCAAACCAAGTCCATGCTCGGGTCAGGACGCATCCTATTGGTGACCGCAGCCTATCACCTGCCCCGGGCAGTCAGACTCTTCGAAAAACAAGGTTTTGTCGTCACCCCGTTTCCCTGCGGCTTTGAATCTCAACACACTCCACGGCAAGCCTGGGAACAGGCCACCCTCTTTGACTTCCTGCCCACAGCCAAGGCCCTGCTCATCACCTCCCAAGCCGTCGATGAAGTGGCAGGGATCATCGTCTATTGGCTTGCGGGAAAACTGTAGGGTCCACGACTCCCGAGCCGACCGAGACTCCACACCGTCAAGCAAATCAGAACCGGGTAGTTGTGCGAAAGGATGCGCTCGTGTGTCTGGATCACTCGCCGGAAGACTCATGCTCAAGGCACTCAATCACAGAGGCATAGGTCAGCTCGCGAACACGAGCCTTGGAAAGACCAGAGGGACCGAGATTGCTCTCGAGCCACACACGATCGGCGATCTCATTGCGCGCTTCGTTGCAACGCCGCCACATCTCGTGCAAAAACTCACTAGGCAGCCCGACTTGCACCCCTTCCGACTCGATGCGGTCATCTAGAATAGCCAATAAATCGGCAATGGCATGATCCGGCTGGTAAGGAGGTGCCGAGAAGCCGAAGGCCTCCTGTGCCTGCGACTCCTGCCGCGCTTGCTCGACAAGATCCCGCATGTATTCTTTCAACAATCCAATGATATGGCCGGACAAGCGCATCGACGACAGAGTAGCCGCAACGGTCCTCCCGGGGCAAGACTCAGGGCGAAGAGGCTTTGGTTGACCACTGATTCTGAGGTTCTCTATGATAGCGGCTGCGCAGCATGGCTCGAATGCCATCCCGCTGCTGACTCCCATTCGAACTGAAAGATGGGTACCCGTGAGTAACCACCCTGCTGCTGAACACTTTGAAATCTCGCTACAGACTCCAAGCGGAGAAATCAGCACTGCCGTAGGCGTGCCGGCAGGCTTCGTACCGATCACCGCGATTGTCCCGCTCATGCGCAGTCTCGGAGGAGAAGCCCAGGTGCTGGAACAACGCCGATTACTCGAAGCAGGCCAAAGGATTTCGTGCGAAAAGGGCTGCGCCGCCTGCTGCCGGATGCTCGTGCCGATTTCGGTGCCGGAGGCCTTTGCTCTCACCAACGCCATCGACCAACTGGACCAGAATGAACGGAATCGCCTGCTGGCCAAACTCGACCTGGCCCAGCAACAACTGGCTCGCGCCGGTATCCTGAAACAACTCTCTTCGCTGGCCGATTCTTCTGAGCCGCTGAATGACGAGGCGATCGAGCCGTTGAACCGGGCCTACTATGCGCTTCGTATGCCCTGCCCCTTTCTCGACAACGAAACCTGCAGCATTTACGCCGATCGGCCGGCAGCCTGCCGGGAGCTTGCTGTCACGTCGCCGGCCACAGAATGTCAGGAGATGACCAAGCAGACCGTCCAGCCGGTTCCCGTCGCCGTTCGTCTCAGTACGGCTCTGAGCCTGCTCTGGGCAGACCTGACCGGAACGGCACCCAGGCTGATCCCGCTTCCGCTGGCCGTTGATTGGGCCAGACGGCATAAGGAAGAGCAGACCAACCAATGGGCCGGCACGGAATTATTCGAGAAAGCCATGGACAAAGTCTGGCAGTATCTCAGTCAGGAAACGGCTCGTCGCAGGAATGTGGGATAGGGTAGCCCGTTGGGTTGACCCTATTACTCTCCGTTACCGAGAAGTTCACTTTTCACCACCGACCGATTCCGCAGGAGGATGAATGCAGAACCCCGTGATTGTGTGTCTGGACCTTGAGGGCGTGCTGGTGCCTGAAATTTGGGTGAACTTTGCCATCAAGACCGGGATCGAAGAGCTCAAGATTACCACCCGCGAGATGCCGGATTACGATGCCCTGATGACACGCCGCTTGAGCATCCTGGATCAACATGGCCTGACCCTGGCGGACATTCAATCCGTGATTGACGCCATGGGACCGATCGAAGGCGCTGCCGAATTCATTGGGTGGTTGCGGGAACGGACACAGGTCATCATTCTGTCGGATACGTTTTATGAATTCGCGCTTCCCTTGATGCGGCAGCTCGGATATCCGACGATTTTCTGCAATCAACTGGAGATTGGGCCGACCGGCAAGATCGTCAACTATAAACTCCGCCAGCCGAACCAGAAAAAACATGCGGTGGCCGCGTTGAAAAATCTGAATTTTCGTGTCATGGCGGCAGGGGACGCCTACAACGACACTGCCATGCTGGGAGAGGCTCACGCCGGATTCTTTTTCCGCCCGCCCAGCCATCTCCCGAAAGAATTCCCTCAGTTTCCGGTGACGAACACGTATGCCGAACTGCAGGAGCAATTTCGAAAGGCAGGGAACTTGCGAGAATAATAGCCACACGGCTACGAAATCATTCTTCTCCGGAAAAATGGCATCGGAGGGTCGCAAGACAATAACGAGACGACGGCTTAGTCACAGGCCTCGTTGACCACGCCAAGCACTCGGCGGCCATACCGCTCCACCTTGACCTCGCCGATCCCGGGAATCTCCAGCAGGGCGGCAAGCGTCACGGGTTTGTAACCGGCGATATTCCGAAGGGTCTTGTCATGAAAAATAACAAACGGCGCGACGCCCTCCTCCTCAGCCAGCTCTCTCCGCAACTGGCGGAGCCGCTCAAAGAGCTGTGGGTCGACGGAGGCGGTGTGAATAGGCGCCATCGAGCTGCCCCGCTCACTCGCTTGTGACTTTATCGCCGACGCTGCCGGATCCTCAACCTGCTCGCTCATTAACAGAGGACTGATTCCTTTCAACGCCTCCTGTCCCTTCCGCGTGAGGTCGAGCGTGGGATACTCCAGTCCCTCGACCTGCAGATATCCCGCATCGATCAGGGCTTTCACCAGACGAGTCAACGCCGTCTTCGACCATGCGTGATAGCCCCCATACCCCGGACACTCTTCGGCCCCATAGGTGAGCAGCGCCTTCGATCGACTCCCGCGGAGCATGTCGACGATGCGGCTCACACCGAATCGGCCCCTACACCAGGAGACCGCCGCCAGGACAGCCTTCGCGCAGGTGGCCTCATCACCGACAACGTGCGCACTAGGCTGTGACGTCACCACGCAACGATCACACAGCCCACAGGGCCCAAGGGCCCGTTCGGCCTCGTCACTGAAGTAGTCGAGAATAGCGAGTTGCCGGCAGGTCGGCACCGACACGTATTCCAGCAAGTCTTGAAGCAATGTCTTCATGCGATCGGCGCGTGCTGAACTGCCGGATTCTTTCGACGCTTGCTGAATGAAGTATTCCTGGGTGGCCACATCCCGTTCGTGAAACAGCAGCAGACAGGCGGCAGGTCGGCCATCGCGCCCCGCCCGGCCCACTTCCTGATAGTAGGCCTCCAGGCTTCCCGGAATATCGAAATGCACCACCAGTCGGACATCCGACTTATCGATCCCCATGCCGAACGCATTGGTCGCCGCCAAAACCCTCACCGCTCCAACCCGAAACTCGTCATGCACCTTCCGTCGCTCTTCATCCGACAAACCGGCGTGATAATATCCGACCGACGACTGCGACGCCCCCAGGCAGGCCGCCACCTCCTCCACCGCTCGGCGCGTGGCGCAATAGACCAGAATGGTGCCCGTTTCGTATTCACGCACCGCACGATCCAATATCGCGAGCTTTTCCTGGCGGGAGCGGCAGAGGCGAACGGACAGCGCGAGGTTAGGCCGTCGAAAGCCGGTCACCAGGCGAAGCGGATCCTGGAGGGACAGTCGATCGCATAAATCTGCCTGCACACGCGCGGTCGCCGTGGCCGTCAAGGCCAGGCAAGGGGGATTCTCGAGTTCCCTGCGCAACCGGCCGATGTTCAGATAGTCAGGGCGGAAATCGTGCCCCCACTGGGAAATGCAATGCGCTTCGTCGACGACGAGTAACGACACCCACAGCGAGCGGAGCAACCGGAGAAACCGCTCGTGCTGCATCCGCTCCGGAGCGAGATAGAGCAACTGTACCCGGCGCAGCTTGAGATCCAATACCACTCGATCCCGCTCCTGCTCGGAAAGCCCGGAGTGGAACGCCGCCGCGGCAATCCCCCGCGCCTTCAAACCAGTGACTTGATCCTGCATTAACGCGATGAGCGGAGAAATCACCAGGGTCACCCCTGGCAACAGGGTGGCGGGAAGCTGGTAACAGAGCGACTTGCCCTGGCCTGTCGGCATAACCGCCATGGCATCGCGACGGGTCAACACGGCCTCCATGACTTCGCGCTGACCCGCACGGAAGGCCGAGAACCCGAATGTCTGACTTAGCTGTGTACTCAGATCGTCCACGGTAAGGAAAGAAACGCAGGAACAATGATGAAGATGACGAGTGGCCGAGTATAAGGCGATCGACTGACTGCGGGCAAGCCGACGCTCTCACCCCAACCCGCTGACCACCGGCGCGGGAAAAAAGAAGCCCCGCCGGGGATCACCCGGCGGGGCTTCACGCTTCGAGACAGGCAGGGGATCTCCCTCACGCCTCGCACTCTGTCGGTCGATTCACCCTACGGAGCGGTATAGCTGCCGAACTTCGGCACCGTGTCGCATCCGGGACCTTGATCCTGATTCGCCACACACAGATGCCGCAGGGCACCCTGTGCGGACAAGCGGGCTTCTTTGTGCAAGCGAGCCTTGCCGTAATCCACCGCCAGCTTCAACTGACGCATGGCATCGGCCCCGGCTCCGCCTGACTGGGCCTTGCTGAGTCCGTCCTGCAGTTTTGCCGTGGCACTGTCGATGACGGACCGGTCGGCTCCCCATCGCTTTGCCAAGTCGACGGTCGTGCGCTTGCCGAGGCCCGGCGCATCGGTCAACTCGACGATGGCATCGTTCACTGCCTGAATCGCATCCGCGACCTGAGCCTGCGCGGTGACCGGCTGGCTGCCGATCGCCAACGCTGCGACGCCCAGCGTTACGAACATGAGTTTTTTCATCATGATCTCCTTTGACTAAAGCCATCAGCGATCAGCAAGGACGCTGTCAGCTGAAAGCTGTAAGCTGATCGCTTCTTCCTAGAAGTTCATCCAGAGCGACATGTAGGCCCAGTGCTGATTTTGCGTCTGGTTCAGGGTGCTGGTCAAATAGCCGCCGCTGAAAATCGTGCCGTAGGTGGTCTGCAGCGCGACTTTGCCGTCGGCAAACATTCTGGTGTAGCTGACGTCGATTTCGTCGCCGATGTGCGTCTTGGTATTGTTGGCGTTCGAGAAGACGTAGCAACCCTGAGCGGCTCTATACCAACAATCCTTGGAGTTGGCGAGGTTCAGGTTCGTGTACCACAATTCGATATGGTCACGTGCGGTAGGACGAGCCTGCAAGTTGACAGATGGTGACAGCATGTTCTTCCACGCTTGCACATCCATGTAGCCCATGTGGATGTGGTTCGTCGGGAAGAAGTTCTCAAAGGTATTCGCTGTCTTACAAGAACCAGCCGTCGCGCCGCAGGTGTTGTTCCGGCTGTCACCAGAGGCGTAATCGAGGTTGAATGCGATTCGGGTCTTCCACGCCGTGTCATAGAACGTGTAGCCGATCCAGTTTCTGGTCGCCCAGGCATTGATGTGCAAACACTTCTGTTCGCCCACGCAAGCCCCAGCCTGACCCATCTGGCCGAACTGATAGGCGATTTCGTTGCTGAAATCGAATCCGCCTTTGCGCATTTCGATCCGGTTTCCGATCATGTGCCGGGTCTGGTTCGAGTGCTTCGCGGTGCCAAGTCCCTGCCCCGCGTTGTCCGCCGAACCATAACGATTCTGGTACAAGACGTAGAACGGCTCGATCACCATTCCGGGCACTAATTTGATCTGGTTGTAGAAAATGAACATGTCGGCATCACGCTGCGCATCCTGCGCGCCGCTGCCGGCGATGTTCGCCGCCCCGCTCCCGACCGGGGAAGCCTGGCCAAGATCGCTTTCCGAATTGCGGAACCAGCCGAAGTAGCTGTCCCAATTCTTGGTTTGATACGCGAACATCACACCGTCATGCGAATAACCGGTGTTGGCCCAATCGAAGTGGCCGAACAATGAATGGTTGCCGAATACGATGTATTGGCGACCGACCTTCATGCTCAAGCCCTGAATGTCGGCCAGATTTCTGACCAACATGTATGCGGCACGAACTCCCAGGCGGCCACCGTTTCCGGCACCACTCGCAGATGCACCATTATGGTTCAACGGATCGCCGCCGTTTCCCGCGTTCACGGCGCTGCCGTTGCTGCCCCAGTTCGCCGAGTCGATGATTTCCACATAGAAGTTCACGTCCGGGGAGAGGTCGTACCCGATACCCAAACGCATCCACTGCTGCACGAACATGTCGTTGCCCTTGTTGCCGCCGCCGGCAGCGGTACCGCGGGTTCCGAACGAGTTACATGTTCCGCCGGCTCCTTGAGCCAAGCCGAAGCAGGCATTGTTTCGCATTTCCGGCCGCACGCGAAGATCGGCGCGCATCCAGAGATTCTTGATGTCGAAGTTCCGACCGATGACCGGATCGTACAGTTCGTACGCTTCTTTTTGCGGCATCGCTCGAGGAATGGCTGGAAGATTGGTGATACGTTCGCCCGGGGGAAGTTCGAATCCGGCAAAAGCCGGGACTGTCAGACACTGCAGAGCCGTCACTGCCGCAGCGCCGAAGATGGCAGCCAACCGGCCCCATCTGGTCCGTCCATGGATGCGTTTCATAGCGTTCCTCCTGTGAATTGGATGGCAACCCTTTGTGTACCCACTCACGCCGGGTGCCGCCTATACATCCAACCGCTATTGCACTACAAAGCCCACTGTGTGTGTGATGTCGGGATGCTCGAACCTGAATGGTGCCCACCATTCGGTCCCGATCCTCGCTTCACTCCTGAAACGAGCTCCTCACACCGTAAGGTCTTGTATTGTTGCTGTGGTCACCTCCCTTCACAGCCGTAGAGCGGATATGAAATGGTATTAGGCCTGCTTGGGCAAACCCGATTCCTCTGCCCCGTGCTCTACGCCCGATGTTGCGTGGTTAATCTGTTCTTCCGCTTCCTTCATCGACGACTCAAAATCCTGCTCCACCATTTTCATTTCCTGCTGAATCATGTTGAGCTCCGGCTCAACCGTCTTCTTCAGATCGTCCGCCGTTTCTTTAAATCCTTTCACGGCCTTGCCCACCTGACGCCCGATCTCAGGCAACTGCTTGGGCCCGAAGAGCAGGAACGCAATGACCAGGATTATGAGAATTTCACCAGCGCCAAGACCGAACATGGTGTTCCATACTGAGGGGGGTGTACTGAAGACCGGGGCGGCGGAACTCCGAGATCACCTCGCCGTCATTCGGTCTGCATCCTCAGTTTCGCAAGTTACCCCTGCGTCGTCCGTGGCGGTGGAGCCGCACCGGCCTGCTGGGCAGGCGGCGGTGTGGCCGGCTGTCCGGTTTGCTGGATCTGTGCCGACGGCTGTGCCGGGGCGGGTTCCGCCTCGGTGGCCGTCACATCAATGGCATCCGCTTCGTGGACCGATTTCTTGAACCCTTTGATTGCTTTACCTAATCCCTCACCGAGCTGGGGAATTTTCCCCGCACCGAAGATGATCAGGACGATGATGAGAATCAGCAACAGCTCCATCCAGCCAAACGAACCAAACATGGTACTGTATGCTCCTTGTTACAGCTGTGCGATTATTCGCACGACGTATGTTCACGCACTCGCGACCGCAAAACCGTATCGTGAGGAACGTCGTCTCAGATGATCGTGTCTGCGTGACCCCATCCCGATTGAATGTTCGCGATGCACGGAGGGGAGACGGGTCTTTTCTTCGAAATCGCGGGAAAGGCTATAGAAATGGAATTAATTAGTCAAGCTCTTTCTCCCACAGACACTACCTGGCAGGCCCGTCCTGCCGCACGACCCGGTACGGCTTACGGACGACAAGCAAAGTGATAGTACTCGACAGGGCTGGGAGGCGCCCCGAGCGCCATCAACACCGCCTCGCGTTCATAGCCCAGATGCTCCAACTCCGGTTGTGCCTGGCTTAATTCTTCTTCGGTGACATAGGCGATCGTATCGGGGATCCCGTTCGGTTTGAGCGAGAGCAGAATACCCTGCGCCGCATCGCGCTCCTCGGCCGGCATCTCACTGCGCAACGGGAACTCGATCTTGCGTTGATAGGGACTCTCATAGGTCTCGTTCAACGTGCGGATGGTCTTGACCGTGAGGCGATCCAGTTCCCAGGGCTGCACCTTTGAGCCGACCATCGGGTGGCAAGCCAGCAAGTCCATCAGCGTCATCACATTCGTCCCCAGCCGGCTCCCGACGAATTCGCGCTGTGTTTCAATCGCGACCGCGTTCAGCCCCAGATGCTTGGCCACGGCCTGAATCAGGGCCAGGTTCACCATGAAGCTGTACTGGCCACCGAACTGGCCATAGCAGGGCTTGTCCGGGTCATTGAGGACTTCCATATCCGCCGTCCCGGCATCGAAGCTGCTGAACCCCACGGCATCCGGGGCCAACACCCGTTTCGCTTCCTTCAGGGATGCAAACGCGCCGAGATTGACCGGCACCAACACCTCATCGTCGATGGCCTTCATGAACTCGGTGATCGTCTTGCGAAAGGGAACGTCTTTCCAGTCCACCTTGTGGTATTCGCGCTCCCAGATCAGGTCGTCCAGAAAGGGCGGAAACTGCTTGAGTCGCTCGATATCTTTGCCTTCAAAGGCACGGACAAATCCAGACCAATCGGCAATGGCCGCCGCCTTACGCTCATTGAGGTTCGGTCGGAGGTGTTCTTCCTCGAACTCGCCCCCCTTCTTAACCATAAGCTTGGTCGCCAATTCGTTCCAGAGTTCGTTACAGAAGATTCGATCGACGGTGCCGTCGGCGATAGTCGCCAAGTGCTCGACCTCGGCACACAGCGACTCCACTTTCGCAAGGTGGGGGGCCAGATCAGGATGCGCACGCGCCCGCTCCAACGCATGGGCCTGAGAATCGACCAGCAGATACCGGACTCGTGGATACACCCGCCCGTCCTTGTCGAGCCGCTGCAGATGGCTGAGAAAACATGCGGCCAGATTCCCGTTTCCCGGCCCCCATTCCATGACCGTCAACTGAGCTTGAGGAGTGGCGTCGGAGAGCGGATTCGAACCGGGGCCATTCGGCGTCAGCTGTTTTGCGGCGACTTTCTTGTCGCGTTTGGTCACCTGCTCGAAGTAGTCGGCGGCCAACGCATGCGCCAATCGATAATCAGCCGAGGTGAATGTCTGGTAGAAGCTGCGTTGCTGGTCGCCTCGCAATTGATAGAACAGGGTATTGATATGGGCCTGCCAGTAATCAACCGGCTTATACTCCCCAAGCGGCTGCGGCAGCGCGTCGGGATCCTCTACCTGCGTCATGAGGTGCTGTTCCATGTCTGTCCCCCTGTAGAAAGGAGGAAAGTCTAACAGGAAGCAATTTTCACCCGCAACCTACCCCGCACGATTCATCGCCCCTGCCTCGCCGCTCAGACCTCCGTCTCACCGGACGGACCGTCCAGCCAGAGACCCAGCGCACACCCGTTCCTTGACAGGCCGGCTGGACGGAGTGTACCAAGTCAGGATGAGGCAGTTGCTCTGGTTCTGCTGTCCCGTCTTCCTTCTCTCCGGCTCCCTGCTCTGGGCCGAAGATCTTCCGCTTACCCGCAATGTGCCGATTCCGGATTTCCAGAACCGCACCGAGAGCGCAAAGCCTTATAACTTCGACGCCCCGCCCGAAGGCATGTTTCGCCATATCGTGCTCGCCGAAGGGTTTGATGAGGAGCTCGGATTGCAACGGACCCATGAAATTGTCCCCGTCAGACCGGCCGAACAATTCCCCGCCGGTCCCAAACCGGTTTTCATCGTCTTCGAACTCCATCAGCATTACCAATCGTTTCAAGTATTTGGGCGCTGCTACCCAGAGGAAGTGGCAGGGTTAGACGGGCGAACCGTGGTCGCTGACGATGCGATGTACATCGCCTTGGAGGACCAAACCGGCTACCTGAAGCTGTTCCCGGCAGAAGGTGGCTGGAAACCAGGACGGTATAAGGTGGAAATCCATGCCGGTGAACAGATCAACGACATGAGCCTGATGGGTACCATGCGCTTCACCATCACCGCCTCGTCGGACTCGGGAGCCCCTGCCGGGAGCCGGTAACCTACGCCCCGCCTGTGGACCGATTGACGCCCGCTCCAACGCTGGGCTATACCGGGCTACCGAACCGGGAATCGAGAGCCTATCGGTCGTGGACGTGTGCAGCCCGAGAGGAGCCTCATCGCCGTGCAGTGGGACATTCTTGCGACCATCCTCCTGACGGCCACCATCCAATCTCTCTTTGGCGTGGGAGTGCTGTTGTTCGGGACCCCGATTCTGCTCGTGCTCGGCTACGATTTCATCACCGCCCTGACCATCCTCCTCCCGATCTCGCTGACCATCAACCTGCTACAAGTCAGCAAGGACTACCGGCACGTCCAGGCGCCGTTCTACCGGCAAGTGCTCACCCTGTCGATTCCCTGCGTGGTGCTGTGTCTCCTACTGGTCACAAAACTCAAGCTGAACATCGGCAGCATTGTCGGACTCTTCTTGATCGTCGCGGCGCTCAAGAGCGTCTACGCACCATTTAATCGGTTGATCGAGTCGCTGGTGCGATATGAGCGCACCTATTTCATCGTGATGGGCATTGTGCACGGCCTGACCAATCTGGGGGGCTCGCTGCTGACGGCCATCATCCACAGCAACCCGTACGACAAAGATCAGACCCGCGCCACGACTGCCGTGTCCTACGGGACCTTCGCGCTGTTTCAACTCGTCACGTTGGGCGTCTCCCTCGGTCCTTCTGCCATTGCCACGTCCGCCACCGCACTCTACATGGCGGTGGGCGTAAGCATGTTCCTGGCTACCGAACTGCTGCTCTATAACAAGATGAGCACCGAACGTTACCGCACCACCTTCGCCGCATTCCTCTTTTTGTCCGGCACCGCCCTGATTTTCAAGTCCCTCTTCCTCCGCTGACCGGATGCGGAAACACTCCGCCGGCGCCATATACCACCGGCAATGGACTGGTCGGCTGGCGGCTTAGCTCACGCCAAGCCAACGAACATGAGGCCGGGAATCGGGCGATGTGTTGACGAACTACAGAGCCTCGGTCTAGACTTCGCACAGTCCTAGAAATCCTCAGGTGATGGAGTTCACCGAGAACCGCCGGTCGCGATCCTCGCCTTCGGCTGATAACTCCTACCAGCGCCCAACGCGGTAGGAGTGGCTTTGAACCAGCGCCCCACAACAATCCCGACCTATCCCCAGTATCAGCTGACCAAGGTCCTCCGCGATATCTTCGCGCACCTGAGCACCCTGCTGAAGCTCGAGCGATCGATCCTGGGCATCATCGCCTCGTATGCGGTGGCCATCGGGTTCTTCCTGCTCTGTGTTCCCATCGCCGTCCAGGAGCTCGTCAGCACGTTCTCCTTTGCGATGGAACCCCGCATGATCTTTACGCTGGCGCTGTTCGTCGCCAGCTCCCTGACCGGGGTCGCGGCATTCCGTGTGCTGCAAGCCCGCGCCGTGGAAACGCTGCAACAGCGGATCTACACCCGCATTGCGATCGGATTTACGCGTCTCCTCCCCCGCCTCCGCGACGATACATTCGCCACGCCGCAAGCCTATCGGTTCATGGAGGCCGACCTGCTGACCCGGGCATTGGTAGCCATGGTGGCGGATCTGTTCAATGTCGCCGTGGTCGGTACCATCGGGGTGACCATGCTGATCCTGTTTCACCCCTTCTTTCTCCTCTACATTCTGTTGCTGATCCTTGGCTTTGTGGGATTACTGACCCTTTTCGGGCGCGGCGGCTTCTTCATCACCCTGGAAATGTCCCGGCTCCACTACGACATTTTCGGGTGGATTCAGAACATCGCGCACAATCTCCCCCATCTGCGGGCCGCCGGCGACAGCCCGTATCTACTTGAACGAACCGATGCACTAACCCGCGTCTATGCCAGAATTCGACAGCGCCGATCCGACACGCTCACGGGCCGGCAATACAAGGCCGCGGCCCTCTGGCAAGTCGTCGGCCACAGCGGGCTACTGATCACCGCCGGACTCCTCGTGGTGGACGGACAACTCACCGTGGGGCAATTCGCCGCCGCCGAGGTGTTGGTCGGCAACCTTCTGGTCAACATGGATACCTTGGCCCGGCGAATGGTCGCGATGTTTTTCACCTTCGTGTCCTGTCGAGAGATGGCCGCGGTGTTCTCCCTGCCCACAGAAGAGGACGGCGCGAAGGAAGACGTGCCGGCGGCACAGTTTGGAGCCGTCGGCATCCGTCTGACGTGCCGGAACCTCTCGTATACCGGCCCGGATGGCGCACCGACCTTTCAGAACGTGTCCCTCGATGTCGCCCCGGGGGAGAAGGTGGCCGTCCTCTGCAGCACGAACAACGCGAAGACCGCTCTGGCCAAGGTCCTGGCTGGATTGCACCCGCCGGCTGCCGGCTTCGTCCGGTACAACGATATGAATCTGGTAGAGGTGAAACGCGATTCGATCAGTCGAGTTCGCGGACTCGTCCTCGATTCCCATCCCACACTGCTGGACGGCACGCTGGAAGACAACATCACGCTTGGCCGGCCCACGATCGACTATCAAGACCTCCAATGGGCGCTCCGGTTTGTTGAACTGGGTCACGACATCGATGCGCTACCACAGGGCCTGAACACCCGCGTGTCCAGCCTGGAAACCACCCTGTCCATGAGTCAGATCCTGCGGCTCCTCGTGGCCCGCGCGATTGTGATACGGCCGCAACTACTGATCTTCGACGGCACGCTCCACAACATGCTCCCCGCCACGCGAGAGGTGCTGCTTCGCCGCCTCTGCGCCAAAGACGAACCCTGGTCGGTCATCTTCCTGTCCAACGATCCGAACTTCTCTGCCTTCGTTGACCGTCGGATCTCACTCGACTCGTGAGCGCGGCCACACATCCTGAGACGGAACCCCGGACGGAACCGTTTGACCACCCCTCCATGCGTTTTGTAGAATGGGCGCCGTGCACACCGACAAACCGCTGCGTGAAGGAACTGTTCCCGCTCCATGACTGTGACCCGCCCATGGGCCTCCGTAGTCATCCCTATCAAGGATGAGCGCGACAATCTGGTGCCCTTGACAGAACAGCTCGTGAAGGTCTTGGACGGCCGGGAGGAGTCACGATCGGCCCCATTCGAGTTGATCTTCATCGACGACGGCAGTTCGGACGGCAGTTCGGAGGTTCTCGACAGTCTGGTCGCCCGATACCGCGCAGTAAAAGTGTTTCACTTCGACCGGAACTACGGCCAGTCGGCGGCCTTCGATGCCGGATTCAAGCGGTCGACAGGGGAACTGGTGATGACCATCGACGGCGACCTGCAAAACGATCCGGCGGATATCGCCACGCTGCTTCCGCACATCAAGACCTTCGACCTCGTCTGCGGCTGGCGCAAAGATCGCCACGACAACCTCACACGCAAGATTTCCTCCCGTATTGCCAACAGCGTCCGCAGCGCCGTCACCGGTGATCGCGTGCACGACACCGGGTGCTCGCTCAAGCTGTTTCGCCGCGCGGTGGTGGAAAAAATGCAACTCTTCGAGGGCATGCACCGGTTCTTTCCCGCCCTCGCCTTGATGCATGGGTTCACCGTGACCGAGGTACCGGTGCGCCACTATCCGCGCACCCGGGGCACCTCGAAATACGGCGTGGGCAACCGCCTCTTCAAAGGCCTCTACGACCTGGTGGCCGTGCGATGGATGCAGCACCGTTGCTTGCGCTACCAATATCGGACCGCCGCGACGACATCCTCGCCTTCGCCATCGGCCCCCACACGATTATGACACTCGACACCATCTGGCTGATTATCGGATTCCTGGGGCAGGGGATCTTCTTTATGCGCTGGGTCGTCCAGTGGATCGCCTCCGAGCGTCATGCGGAAAGTCGCGTGCCGACCGCCTTCTGGTACATGAGTATGATCGGCGGGCTGATTACGTTGGCCTATGCGATCTATCGGCAGGATCCGGTGTTCATCGCCGGACAGAGCATCGGCAGTATCGTCTATCTCCGCAACCTCATGCTGATTCACCGTCCCAGCCAATCCGAGTCCGGCTCGGCATCTCCGGCGACCAAATCCTAATGGAACTTCACATGAACGGACAGCACCCGTCCTCGCAGACGCCGGCGCAGGCCGACCGATCGGTCCAACCGCTGGCGCTCATCCTCTTGCTGGCGCTCGCCGCCGTGCTCTTTTTCGTTGGTCTCGGCGCGCTCGGGTTGACCGATCGAGATGAAGGGCGCAACGCCGAAGCCGGCCGCGAGATGTACGAAACGGGCAACTACATCAGCCCCACCTTCAATTACGAACCGCGCTTCGCCAAACCGGTCTTCGTCTACTGGCTGATGACGCTCTCGTATCACGCCTTCGGGGTGAACGAATTCGCCGCACGATTCCCGTCGGCCCTCTTCGGCGTCGGATTGATCCTGCTTCAATATCTCTTTCTGACACGCTGCCGAGGGCCGGTGGTGGGCCTCTTCGGCGCGGCCATGCTGTTACTAAACCTGGAAATCATCGGCCTCAGCTGGATGGCGCTCACCGACAGCGTGCTGATCTTCTTTACGACCCTGTCCCTCTACGGCTTCTGGCTGGGTTTATATGGGGAAGGCCGCGAACGCCACTACCTGTGGTTCTTCTACATCGGCATGGCGCTGGCGACCCTGACGAAGGGCCCGATCGGTTTTCTCATTCCCATGCTGGCCGTGGGGTTGTACCTGTGGCTCACCCGCTCCTGGTCACTCTTTTGGCGTCAGGGGTTTCCCATTCCCGGCCTCGTACTGTTTCTGCTCCTGGCGTTACCCTGGTACTTGATGATGCTGAATATCCATGGACAGCGATATACGACCTCGGCGCAGGGTGACACGATCGGCCGGTTCTTCGGCACCATGGAAGGGCACGGCGGGACGCTGGTCTTTTATCTCCCCGTGTTCCTGCTTGGATTTTTCCCCTGGAGCGGCCTGCTGCCCTTCGCCTGGTACCAGGCCTATCGCAGCTGGAAGGACTCGAAACAATCCGGCGCACTGCCTCCCCTTCGGAGCTCAGTTTCGGATGTCCAGCCCTCGCCTTATGCGCTCGAATGGTTCACCGCTGTCTGGGTGCTGGGCGGATTGGTCTTTTTCAGCCTGTCCTCAACCCGGTTGCCACATTACATCGGTCCCTTGTTTCCTGCGGCGGCGATCTTGACGGCGTCCTACTGGAACCGCTGCGTGACCGATCAGGCCACTCCCGGGCTGCGCGCTGCGATCCACACCATCACCGCGGTGGGCTCTCTCCTGGCTTTGGCCTTTGCTTTATTGCCGCCCATCTATGCCAAGTTCGCAGGAAAGCTGATCGATGAATTCCCCCTTGCGGGGCAGGTGACACTCGGACCGGGCCCCTATACCGTCGCCTCCATCTTTCTGGTGGGCATGGGTCTCATCGCCTACTTCGGATTCAGCGAAACGAGACGACCGGCCGTGTTCTGGGTCGCCGGCGGATCGCTGGCTCTCGTCGTCCTCGCGACCACACAGTTGATCTTCCCACTGGTGCACCACTTTGTGATCGAACCGCCCCAGCAACTCGCCGAGGTCGCAGGCGTCAATCTCGGGCCCAACGATCGGTTGATCCTCTACGGGCAACCACGCCCCTCCTTGGTGTTCTATGCGAAGCGGAAAGCCATTGTCGTCCCGAAAAATGAGGAGGCGAACATCAAGCCCTATCTGACGCAGCCGGGACGCACAATGATTCTCCTCCCGGCGGCGCTTCGAAACAGGCTGCCGTTCGAAACCATGGACTACCCGGTTCTGCTCGAACGATACGGCTACATCCTGCTGGCCAACCAATCGCTGATCCATGTGCCGGAAGAGGCGGAGCAGCCGCCGGTTCGCATTCCAGGGCACTGACCCATTCCCTACTGCAACGGCACGAGCCCTTTACACGCCTGGATCACGACCACAGCAGCCATGAGTCCTGCCACATAAAGGATGTGCCGTGAGGAGGAAGGCGGCGCGACCGAGCACCCATCCGCGCAGTCGACTCTCCCGTTCCATCGTGCGAAGCACACCAGTCCGGCCAACCCGATCACGACCGGTGCGCCGGTCACGACACCTAACCCCAATCCGACCAGACTTTCTGCCGCTGCGACTCTCGTGACATTGCCGTCACCGGCCGGATTCCGACGTCCTGCCATTCGCAACGCCACACCTCCAGCCAGCAACATTATTCCAGACGCAAGCAGGATGTGATCGGTCAGCGGGTCGACGATACGGTGCGTGAGCACCCAGAAGAGACCTGTCAGCGACAAGACCACCGGAGCGATGCGGACGAGCGCCTGCGCACAGGACCGTCCCCACCAACGCAGCGGGCCATTGAAGATCGAGCCCACCACAAACCCCAACACCATGCCGGCCACTACGTCACCCGGGAAATGGGAGCCCCGCCAAACCCGGCTGGCCGCAACCCACGCGGCCAGGGCAAACGGCAGCCATCGGAACCGAGGCAATGCCCGCGCCAACACCGTCACCACGGCCACAGTAGCAGAAGTATGGCCGGACGGAAACGAATCCAGCCCCGAATCCAGCGATGGCCACCATTGCCACCCTCCCGAATGAGTCAGTCTGGGCCTCGGTCGTCCGATGATGTGCTTCAGACCGTTCACCAAAATCGCCACCACCCCGTGCGCCAGGAGACTATCCAAGGCCACCCGCATGAGTGCGCGGCGCTTCAGAACATACCCGGCCGCTAAGAGGAGCCCACTGATGGTGACGAGGGTCCCGCCATTGCCGAGCTTCTCGCCCAGATCCCCAAGCGATTGGAGCGCCGACAGATTGTGCGACCGGAGAAACCAGAGGATGGGAATATCGATGTGAAACAGAGCGGCAAACGAACCAAGCAAGGCGGCCACGGAGAGCACGACCGCCGGCATCGGCGGGCAGGCCGGTGGTGGTTCAGGCTGCGCCGGTTGCGGCGCAGCCGACCCGTCACCTGGTTCGATCATGGAACCCAATCGGCGAGAAACACATTAAACTCTCCGGGCTCTTTCGCGTGCCGATCCGATACCCAGACAAGCATCTTCCCGTCCGGCGAGAACATGGGAAAGCTGTTGAACTGTCCATCGAAGGTCAACCGCTCCTGCCCGGAACCGTCCTCGGTGACGAGATAGAGGTGAAACTCCGGTCGCCCCGCTGCGTTCCGCGTCTCCACATTCGACGCAAAAATCACCCGATGGCCGTCGGGATGGAAAAAGGGCGAAAAGTTTGAAGCGCCGTTATTCGTCACCTGCTGCTTATTCGATCCGTCGGCATTCATGATAAAAATTTCAAGCCGCCCGGGCTCCACAAGATTTTGAGCGAGCAGCGCCTTGTACTGATCCAGCTCTTCCTGATTGCTCGGATGTTGCGCGCGATACACAATCCGCTTGCTGTCGGGAGAGAAAAACGCGCCACCGTCGTAGCCAATCTCTTGCGTCAGTCGACGGGGGTGGGTCCCATCCAGATCCATGGCGTAGATGTCCAGATCCCCGTCGCGCATGGAGGTCCAGACGATCGACTTGCCGTTGGGAGAGACCGTGGCCTCGGCATCGTACCCCGGCGTGTTCGTCAAACGTTGGGGGTCCAACCCGTCGATCCTCACGGAAAAGAGATCGTAGTCATCCAACGCCCAGCGATAGGCCCCACCGTCACGCTTCGGCTTCGGAGGACAGTTGGGACCTCGCAGATGGGTGGACGAGTACAACACACGCCGATCGCCGGGGAAGAAATAGCCGCAGGTCGTGGTCCCGGAACCGGTGCTGACCATCCGAATCTTTTCGCTCCCGAGATCCATCACGTACATTTGATAACAGCCGAGTGGGATATCGGACGGATGCATCGCCGCAGCAAACGTGTCTTTCATCCAATTGTTCGTGGACTGAAAGATCAGTTTATTCCCGCTGAATGAGAAATAGGCCTCGGCATTTTGTCGGCCGAATGTGAGTTGCCGGATATTCGTCAGATGCCGCTCGGCCGAGGCAGACACTTTCGCCGGTGGCTGCGCAGGCCTTGGCTCGGCCGCTCCCGCCGACACCGTTGAAGCGGCGACCAGCGCGAGCCCCAACATTCCGATCATCACCGTCTTAACGTGTTTCAATTCGCACCTCTGTACTCATCCTATCCTCCCAATCTCCCCGTGCAACCACGGCGCCTTCCTGAAAGACCACATAACTCTGCCATCCGTAAAAAAACAAGAGCCTACCCATACGTCCCAGCGCCTGGGGCGTCACTCCGTAAAGCAGCGTCACCACACTCCCGGGCTGGTCGCTACGCCGACAGGATACCAGTAGCGCCATACCGGCACCTTCATAGGTCTTACCCGCCACGGAAAATCCGCTGTCTAAGAAACGCACATGGTCACCGCAAGACCGCCATGCTTCTGCCGCCAACGGATTCTCGCGCGGATCCCCCAGCAACAACAGCGATCCCGGCGGCAGAGGCTGCTTGCCCGCACCTGGTTGAAGCACCGTCGTGCGCACGGCATCAGCCTTCGCCGCTTCCTGCGCGGCGATACGCTGGAGGATATCGCCGAACGGACCAGGCGGCCCGGACGAGGGTTGGGCCAGGACAACCGTTCGCGGGGCATCCGTCACATACAGATTCAGCATGGGAGCCATCTCGCTGCGCGCGACACGACGAAACAGATGATAGTTCGGATCCAGCCGGACTGCCGCCGGTGGCTCCGCAAGGGGCACAACCACGTCCTGCTGCGCGGCGCTCACTTGAACAGGGACACGCTGGGTGCGCCCTCCGCTCAACACGAACTCCAGCTCGACCGGAGCCCGATAGGGGTCGTCACCCTGGGCGATATGGACCGTCGCCTCGACAAGGTTCGCGTGGCCCGAAGCGCCGGAGGCACTCTGAAGGCGAAGGCCGGACAGGGCGAGTTCAGGCACACCGGCTCGCTCGACCCACTGGGCAAAAAACCATCGGAGGTCTCGGCCCGCCTCTTCCTGAAAGGTCCGCTCCAGATCACTCCAATCGGCGACCGTCCCCAGGTACCGTTCCGGAATTCGTTTCAGCGCCCGCCAAAATGCCGCGTCGCCCACTTCCTGCCGGAGCGCATGAAAGACCATCGCGGATTTCTGATAGCCGATGGCATTGTCTTTTTCATCGCTCTTTTGGGCAAAGCTCCTGAGCGGGTACCCCTCGCCGGGACGCACATACATGGAATAGCCCAGCAGCATCAACCGCCGTTGTTCACGGGCCTGAGCCTCGTCGCCGGTCAGTTCGTGATAGTAATAATTCGACAGGTAGGTCGTGAGCCCCTCCACCCAGTTGCCCTGACTCACCCGGTTGAACACCCCGTTGCCGATCCAGGAGTGCACGATCTCGTGGCCCAAAGCGTATGGTTGCGTATAGTGGCGCTTAATGACTCCGCTCCCCAGCAATGTGAAGGAGGGCATGCCCAATCCGCTCGAGAAAAAGTTTTCGACGACGGCAAATTGTGAAAAGGGATAGGCCCCCAGTAGCGGGATATAGGCATCGAGATATCTAGCCGAGGCATCGAGGTACTCCTCGGCGAGCGCGGCATCGTCAGGGAACAGATATGTGGCTAATTGGACCGCCTGTCCGGATTGCGCCTTCCAGGCGCGGGTCTTGACCACAAAGCGGTTGGCCACCACCGTCAGCGCTTCGCTTTTCGTCGAGACAATCCATCGCGAGGAATCGACCTGGGCCGTGCCCTGCGTAACGGCGGCCCACCCTTCAGGCAACGTGATGCGTACATCATAGGTGGCCAGCGAATCGTCGAGGTCCGGGTACCACTGGCTCTCGCTGCTGAGGTACACGCCTTCCGGACCGATGTGCCCGGCCGTTTCGCTCGGCGTGACAAACCGCAGGTGGCGTGGATCCCGAGGAGGATCATCAATCACCCCATGATACACGAACTTCAGCCGTACGGATCCGCCCGCTCGGGTGGAAGGCGGCTGCTTCAGGAGAATGCGCTGCGACTCCGCCTGACTCGACGACCTGTCCCGTGCAAATGGAACGGAGGGGACGACCTCGCAGGGGTCCTGACAATGCGTGAGATCCTCAACCCGTTCCAACAAGAGCGTCGGTGCAAGGGAAAATGCCAGTTCCTGCCCGGGAACTCCTCCCGCAACGGTCACTCGATCTGTGGCAACCAGTTGATGGGAATCAGGACGTAATTCAAGGGTAAGCTGATGATGTTCAATCGTCGGATGCTGGAGGACTGACGCAGCGAGTACAGGCGCGGGCAGGAGACAAATTGTGAGCAGACCCAAACGGATGAGGCGATACAAACCAGTCACCCTTCACCGGCACCCCGAGGTGGACGGTGAAGATTAACACTCTCGACAGACCATCACAAGCTGGATAGCCATCAACGCCCGCTCCAAATCAATGGGCTTATCCAGCACCTCTTGCGGACCCAACGCCCAGGCCTCGGCCAATAAGGAGTCATTGTGATGTCCGCTCAAAATGATCGTCCTGCCGGCATAGTCTCGCGCTGCAAGCGCCCGCAAGACCTCTACACCGTTCATTTCCGGCATGGCGAGATCCAGGATCAGCAGGTCCGGCACCGATTCTCCGATCAGCCGCAAGGCTTCACGGCCATCTGGCGCGGCGCGAACGTGGTATCCGCGCAGGCTGAGAAACCGTACCAGCAGATCACGCGCCATCACATCGTCATCGACCACAAGGATATGCTCGTCGGGAAGCTGGTCCGCCTCTTCTCCGGCACGGGCCTGCTCGGACGAAGCCTGTCGCCTCGCCTGTTGCGCCACACGATGGACGGCCCCGATGAGCACATCCAGCGACAGCCCCTTGCGCAGGAAATCCGTGACGCGCAACTCGCGCGCTCGATTCTCCAATTCCTCCGTCGCGCCGCCACCCAGCATAATCACCCCGGCGCGGGGGTCATGGGTTCGAATTTCCTTGAGCACCGCCAGACCATCCATTTCCGGCATGCGCAGATCGAGCAGCGTCACCAGCGGGCGAAGCTGCCGAAACAACGCAACTCCCTCACGGCCGCCGGTCGCGATGCTGACTTGATACCCGTGACGGGCCAGCGCCATCTGCAGCAGGTCGCAGTGCAACCGATCATCGTCGATCACCAGTAACGTGCTCATCATCGTGTCTCGCTTGTGCGTCTGGATCAGGAGCGACAGGGCCACGGAGGGAAGTGGCCCGTCAGCAGAAGCCTAGCACGGGCACGGCAGGATGAGAAGAAATTGAATGAAAGCGTCTGGAGATACCGCGGGCGGCGGTTCGTCAGGAACGACTAGAACAGCGCGTCGACAAACGCCTTCGCGTCAAAGTCCTGGAGGTCCTCGACGTCTTCCCCGACACCGATTAAACGAACCGGGATCTTAAAGGTGTCGGCGATGGCCACCACGATCCCGCCGCGTGCCGTTCCATCCAGCTTGGTCAGGGCGATTCCGGTCACTCCCACAGCCTCGTGAAACTGTCGTGCCTGGGCAATGGCATTCTGGCCGACCGTCGCATCCAATACCAACAACACCTCATGGGGGGCCCCCTGGCATTCTTGCGCAACCACACGTTTGATCTTGCGCAATTCGTCCATGAGATTTGTTTTGGTGTGCAGTCGCCCGGCGGTATCGATCAACACCACATCCGACCCGCGCGCTTTGGCAGCCGTCATCCCATCGTAGGCCACGGCAGCCGGATCCGCACCCGGTCGATGACGTATCACGTCGACCTCGATGCGGTCCGCCCAGACCTGCAATTGATCAATTGCCGCCGCGCGGAAGGTATCCCCGGCTACGAGTAATGGTTTTTTCCCCTGTTGCCGAAACCGTTGCGTCAGCTTCGCCACCGTCGTGGTCTTGCCAACACCGTTGACCCCCACGGCAAGAATCACAAAGGGACGCGGCCCCTGTGCCACCAATTGCTCCATCGAGGCAGATTGTGTCGGAAGAAGAATATCCAGCACGGATTGCCGTAACAGGTCTCGGACTTTATCGGCCGACGAGAAATTACCGCCCCGCATCTGGGCCCGCAACTGCCCCATCACGCGTTCCACGACCGGCATGCCTAGGTCTGCGCTGATCAAGGCCACTTCCAGCTCATCCAGCAGCGCCGGATCAGCCGCCCGCCCCAGGAGTCGATCCAGTTGTCCCGTGACCGCATCTCGTGTTTTGGAGAGTCCCGCACTTAGCTCTTGAAGCCAACCCACCGCGTACCTCACCCTCTCATCAAGCGATCCAAAAGATTGGTGAACGATCCAGCTAGGACTTCTCGTGCACGGCGCCCAAATATCGCATCATACCCGATCCGATCCGCGCGGCACCAATAGCCGTGGAACCGGAGCAACGGCGCGAAGCAGGGCCTTTTCGCGCCGGCTCATGCGTTGCGCCTCCGCCTCACTGCGCTCATGGTCATACCCGCACAAATGGAGAATGCCGTGAATCAGCAGCACGGCCAACTCGTGGTCAACGCCCTGCCCATGACGACGCGCCTGACGGATAGCTTGCGGCAGAGAAATCACGACGTCCCCGAGCAGAGACGAGGGTGGCCCGGGCCCTTCCCTGGTCGCGAACGCCAACACATCCGTTGTCTTGTCGCGATGACGAAAGGTTCGATTCAGGCGCCGCATCCTGACATCGCCGACGATCTCAAGACTCAACAGCGTTTCAGCTTCGCCGGCTGCTTGCAACACCTGCATGGCAAATTTTTTGAGGGCACCGAGGCGAAGGGGCCTCCGCGTCAGCCGCATGCCGATCACAACCGGCATTAATGAGACTGGCCCCAAGAATCCGTGGAAGGAGATGCGGGACGAGTGGGCTTAGCATCCGACCGATGGCCCTTCGTCTGAGCCTCGCCTTTTCGTGGCTGAGCCGGATGCCCAGAACCGGCCGTGTGGCGATCGTAGGCTTTGATAATCTCCTGGACGAGCCGATGCCGCACGACATCTCGCTCATCGAAGTAGACGAACTCGATCCCGGCAATGTCCTGCAGAATGTCGCGCACCTCGATGAGGCCGGACACCCGGTCCGACGGCAGGTCGATCTGCGTAATATCCCCCGTCACCACGGCCTTTGAATGAAATCCCAACCGTGTGAGGAACATCTTCATCTGTTCGGCGGTCGCGTTTTGCGCTTCGTCCAGGATCACAAATGAATCGTTCAGTGTACGGCCACGCATGAATGCGAGGGGCGCGATTTCGATGTCCCCTCGCTCGATCAGGCGATTGGCCCGCTCCATGTCCATCATATCGAACAGGGCATCGTAGAGCGGCCGAAGGTAGGGATTGACCTTGGCATACATATCGCCGGGCAAATACCCCAGCTTCTCGCCGGCCTCAACAGCCGGCCGCGCAAGGATGATGCGGCTGACATCTTTTTTCATCAGCGCACTGACCGCCATCGCCATGGCCAAGTAGGTCTTGCCCGTGCCCGCAGGACCGATACCGATCACGATGTCGTGTTTTTCGATCGCATCCAGATAATATTTCTGGGTCGGAGTCTTCGGAACGATGAATCGCTTCCGAGTGACGATGGGCGAGGCGCTGAAAAGCAGTTCTTTAAGAGAAGCGTCGTGGTTGTGGCGGAGAGCGGTCAGCGCATGCGTCACATCATCGGACCGCAGGTCATACCCTTCATTCGTCAACGAAGCGAGCTCATTGAGAACCCGTTCCGCCTGCTTGACGGTCTCGGGCGTACCCTCCACCGTCACTTCTTCACCCCGCGCCGAGCATCGCACGCCGAACTCTTCCTCAATCAGCTTGAGGTGTCGATCATGGTGCCCGAAGAGGGCTGCGGTATTCGTGCCTTCCCGTAGTTTAATCTTGCGCACGCCGGTGTCGAAAACTCCTTTCGCCAGGACGATATAGAGATTCTAACAAACCGGGAAAGTCCGGAACAAGGTCGGAGGGGACAGGACGGAAAATAAGGAGGCCACCCGGAACCGACTAGCCCTGAGCGGAGGAACCTGTCGGCGATTGAGCCGTAGAGGGAATCGAGAGCTCAAACTCCTGCCAGGCCGTCCCACCCTGCCCATCGTCCACCATAATCTTGATGCGATGAGTCCCCCCGACACCCGGTGTCACTTTCCAGGTCACGTGGCCGGTCGCCTTGTCAATCGTCATCCCCGGAGGCCCTGTCTCGAGCCCATAGTTGATGCTATCGCCATCGGCATCCTTCGCTTGGACGAAGTACTCGTATTGCTCTTTATCGGTCAACGCGGCCGGATTTGAGAAGATCTGTGGCGGTGAATTCCCCAGAACGATCGGCACTGATCGCGCAGGTGGGGCCGCCGCATCCTGATCCCTTGCGACGACTTCGACCGCCACAATATCCTTTCGACCAAACCCGGTTGTATCAAGAACGTTTTCCTCGCCTTCTTTCACCTGCTTATCGTTACGCCACCAGCGATATACGTATTGGATGTCGTCATGGTCGGGATCCAAGGCCTCGACATTGGCGAGGACCCGATTCCCCTTATCGGATGAATCTGCCTCAATTGTCACCCGTGACACGAGAGGGGGCGTATTCACCACCATGACCGGCTCTGAGCGATAGGGAGCGCTCTCTGCCTGCCCGTCAGACGCCACCACTTCGAGCGCGACCGTATCGCCACGCTTCACATGGTCAGTACGGAGCTCATGCCCCGTCGCACCAGGTACCGAAGCCCCGTTGACCATCCACTGGAATCGCTTGGTCGGTTCGGTACCGTCCGGGTCATCGGCCGCAACATGTGCAGTGATGGGCCCAGTCAATATCAAGGGATTGGGAACGATGGTCACGAGGCGGACGGTCGGAGGGTGGTTATTTTTCGGGCCGCCCCCGGGAACCGCGCCATCCTGATGAGATGACGAACAACCGCAGCAGACAGCAACAGCGAGGGCCGTGAAGCCCAGACGAGTTGCCTGAGGAAAGGTAAGGGGACGGAGCCCCCCCACCCTCCCGTGTATGGCCTGCCCCAAGGCGATCATCACATGTTCGTCCATGAGAAGTACCGGCTCCGTGGATCAATCGCAACATTGGCCCCGATATTTGAGCTCGGAAGACCTCCGGGAGACCCTCCGCCGAACCCGCAGGTTGCACAGTCACCGAAGTTTCCCTGACTCATATTGATCAGGAGGCCGAACGGACTGCCGCCGTCCCGTCCTGAGCCCATATGGACCACGATACCGAATGCCAATCCTTCGCCGAGAGAGCCGAACTTATTGACCGTTTGATTCGCTCCTGAGGTCGTCGTTCCGATGATCGGCTCTTGATAGGCACTCCCCGTTTTATAGAAGAGCGCCCAGAGTCGGCTCGTTCCGGATGAGACGCAAATGTCGTTCGTTGGAATAAAGGTCGGAAAAAATACCACCCCGCCGAATACCGTTGGACTACTCACAGCGCGTTCACCGATGCCGTAAGGGACTGGGTTAGTCGGTGGGTTGGCTGGTTCGACCAATTTAGTCACCCAACCATCTTTACTCTGAACCAATCCGATCAAGCCGGTAAACGTCGTGGCACCGGACACGCCGGAAACTTGGTTGGTTCCACTGGCCTGACCACAATCGCCGACTCCCACCACACAGACCGTGGCATTCGAGACATCCACAAGATCATTGTCCATGCAGTTGAGTGCGCCGGCTGATTGATTGCATCCGGCATTGAGGACCGAGTCTTTCAACCCCACGAAGTACTGCGTCGACACGTCAGTCTTGTCGGATTTGCTGTAATAGCGTCCGCTGCCCGCAAAGACCCAGACGTTTGCCGCATCGTCGGTGGTCACGGAAGGCGCGGTCGCAACGGGGCCCATCTCCGCCCCTGATACGAACGTATCCAACATCTCCGTGGGCACGCGAGCGCTCCCCGAGGCGATGCCCCACTGAGTCGGACTGGTGACCGTACCGAACTTGGCCGTGGCTCCCCCGGCTCCCATGGTCAAACGATAAATCTTGCCCCGCCAGGGAAGCGCTCCGTCATGAATCACTCGCCCGAAATACACGACGTCGTGGCGGTAATCGAGATCTCGATCGAAAGCCGTGATATCTCCGATATACGAATTCCAGGACCCCACCGAATACGACGTGACGAGGCTGTTGCCGCTACCCGGGCCCGTCGCAAGGTCGACGGCAAAGACTTTTGCACTCTGCACTACGCTGGCGTCATATCCGGTCGGGCCAGACCCGACCACCATGTACCACTTCGCGTTCGTATTGCTGGCCTTGGCATCGGCCGCGGGATTCACGCGAACCACGGCAGGCGCACTCGTCGTCAGCCCCAAATTCGAACTGCTGAACGACCAGAGCAATTTGGGAGCATCAGGATTCGTGATATCCATGGCGAAGTACGAACTATAAAAGGTATAGTCCGTACCGCTGATATTGACCGTCATCGGCGGCGCACCGGTTCCCGCCGAACAGGCACCGCAACTTCCACCCATTCTGAATCCGCCGATCAGGATCGTGCCCCACCCGTTCGGATGATCCGTGTCCGGAGTGAAAATGCGGACATCCGCGACCTTGAGGGGCAAATCAACATAATAGGTATGCTGGTAGTCGGCGCGGCTCAAAAACTCCAGCTGCGGAAGGAGTTCATAGGGCACAAATCCCCACAGCTCGTCCCCTAATGGAGCCCCGGTGGAATTGTCCGCGGGGGCAGTCGTAAACCAGCCGTGTTCGGTAATATTTGCGGGAGCAGAGGCACTCGCATCATCGCCTGGATGGTAATAACCCGCGTTGAACGCGTGCAACATCCCGTCGTTTCCGCCCACATAGGCGACCTGCCTGCGGTTGTACCACTTCTGAAGAAAAGCCGAATAACTCTGATCGCCATAGATGGCATCATGCCGGTCCTTCGGACCCGCAACCACCGTCGGGGTGGAGTGAATGACATCCCCGAGTTTCCACACCTTCAGGCTCCCACTCCCGGCCGGAACCTGAAGACGACGATCCCTTGTCGTCGCCTGTTCCGCGCATGTCCCCACATCGCAACCACGCACAAAATTGATGATCTTGGTCCCTTCCGCACTCGACGTGGCACGAAGGTATGGTCGGAGCGTGGGCTCGTTGGCTGTCGTGAATGCCAGCTGTTCGCCGGAATCGACCACGCCGTCATGATCGGAATCAACCCAGGTAAGAATGGTACGAGTAGTGGAGTCTTTCAACGCCAGTTGCTTCCCGGCTTCCCAAATAGGCAGGATCTCGCTCAACGTCTGCCCGCAGGGGTTGCAGTCCGCCACCGTCACCAGATTGTCGCTATTCTGATCGTTAGGCAATCCGTCTCCATCGGAATCCACATATTTGTCGACTTTGACCGAATTCGACACGGAATCAAAACGAGTCTTGATGATCTTGTCGACCTTGTAATCAAGCCGGCCATCCTGGTTCGTATCCTCACGGGTATTGCCGAAGGTATCGATAAACAAGGCCTGCGTATAGCCGGTCCATTTCACGTCACTCAGCGTCGAGGGTTCGATCGTGCTGGGATAAAAATAGGATTGGTACAGGGCCCCTTCGCCGGTCGAGGCAGTGGCCAGCACGGATACAGATGAACCGGACGCACTTCGCCTGAGAATGCTTGCGATCGTGGCGAGCAGCTTGTCCTGAAGATCGTCCACGTTCGAAGATTCAAAATAGGCGTCCGGAATACCGTCAGGAGTCGCCGCGCCGGTGAGATTATTCTCTTTATCCCATTCATTCGTTTGTGGGATGCCGTCATTGTTGGAATCCTCAAACCCGCCCAACCGGGCCGCTTGCGCCAGAATTCCACGACCATTGATGTTGCCGAAGGCAAAGAAGGAGTACACCGTCAGACTCTGAGTCCCTGCGATACAATGCCCGGTGACTGACAACCCTGTGATGGTGCCGTCACTCGTGCCGCTACAAGGCCGAAGGTCGGTCGTGTGGGCCCAATAGGCGACGTCATCCAAGTAGTGGCTCCCGCTGCTCGCATAATCGGTCTTGTGCTCCGCGAGCAAATCGCTATACGGTGTCGCGGCGTTCGTATTACACGTTCCATTGACAGGGCGTGGAGGGGCCGCGCTATCGCTCCCATTGCAATGCTGGCCATGATGCGCATGCGCATAGTCTTGCAGATCCGTCGGGATATTCTGATCTTGCGTCGGTTCACCGTCGGTGAAGACGATCACAAACGTCCGGCAGCAGGCCACCAGCTGAGAACTGGCAGACCATGGCGGCGTATGGTTTTGCCCGAAGAAATACGGGTCACGGCCGCAGGCATTCGTGATATAGCCGGCCGGGCACGTTTCAGACCCGACCAATGCCTTGATTTCACTTGTGCCGATCGAACCGGCACCGCTCGTGGCAAAATTGACCCCGTTTGAAATTCCACCGGAAAATGCGATCGGATAGACATAGCCCGTCGAAAAAGTGGATTGGATCTGCGCGACATACCGTGCGGTTTCATATAACGCCTCACTCAACGGAGTCCATGTCGAAGGATACGACTCCTGCACCGCATCAACCATGGCCGCGGTGTTTGTCGTGAATGTCTCCACATCGCCGTCAGCCCAATCGATTGATTGGCGCGACCCGGCCCCTACCAGCATACGCGCGCCTTCGCTGCTGGACTTGAACTCAACCAACCCAAACCGCGCCTTGCTGCCGATTTGCTGAATGACCCCGGTCGGCTCAGTCGTGTATCCAACCTTCAGATGATATTTTCGAACGCTCGAGGAATCTCCGCAGTCGCTATTGAGGCTTGTATCGTTCTCGAGGCAAAAATACGCATCGGATATATGAACGTATATGGGATCCTGCGGCGCGACCTTATTTCGATCGGTCAACGGAATACGGCCCACAGCTCCAGCTTGGCTGACATCGGCGCGCTCATTGCTGAGACCGGCAGCCTGCGCGCGAACCGTTTTGAGTGCCGGCGTGCCACTTGCGGGGCAGGTTCCGTCGGTCGCTCTCGTGCTGGCACAGTCCCCACCGATCATCGCCCGTTTCACCGCATCGAACCGGCGCAACGTCGCCCAGTTCAAAAAGTTCCCGTCCCATTCCGTGTCAGGACAGGCTGTCGCCAATGACGCCTTGCCGGTTGCGCTCTCGAATCGCGTGTCGGTGGTGTTGTAGGTATAACAACTCGTCGAGTCAAAATATCCGGAGTATCGTGTGGTATTGGTCCATGTGGTCGTAGTCGACGTGCTCCCATCCGCCAGCGTCCCGCATGACGACGATTCACAGGCCCGGTTGCTCATACTGCCCGAGTTGTCCATGACCACAATGATATTCGGTGTCGTCGCGTTCGACACGAAAGCCGGCACAGCCGTGTAATCGGCGTTGGACACGACGGCCTCGGCATCACGGGAGCCAAGCAACGCAGCACTCAGGCTGCCGGCCACCAACATCACAGCGACAAGGGTTCGGCGATTCATGCGTTCTTCCTCCTTATCTCAAGCAGGACAACAGCCGTCGATTCTCGGCTACGAGTTGAGACAAGACCTTTCATACGCTACTGCGGCAACGTGACCACCATCTTGTCGATGTGGCCCTCTTTCAAATGAAACTTTACGAGCGAAGTGGGAATGATGCGTTCAATCTCGAGCGGCTCCCCTTCGTGGGTGAGCACCACCACCGCAGACTTCAACACGTAACTACGACCATCGATGCGAATGCTTGATCCCTGCACCTCGTCAATCACGCCGGCCTGAAACCCAGCCGTCGAAAACAGCATTGGCTCCTGTGCCTGAACTGTATCTGCAAAGCTGATGGACGACACGGAGGGCATCGTTTGCCCGAGTGTCAGCAGGCCGAGCATCACACTACCTACTGTGTTGTTCATCGCCATGCTCCCTCTCTCAATTGATTTTCTTGACACAGGTATCGCCATCCAAACAGCCGTACACCGAGGTCACCGTGCTATTGGAACCGGTCGCGGGGTTATTCGCCATGCAGGTAATCCGATAGACATGTTCTGTGCCGGCCACCCCTGTGCCCTGGCCACTCTTCGTATGCGTATACAGAAGATCGATGTCGCCGTTGACCGTGAACCCGGGAAGATTCGTCATCACAAAATTCGGCGCTGTGCTCGCCACATCCGCATAGTTGACGGCCGGTGTATTTGCCGGAGCCGGTGACGGCAGATCGTAGCCATATATTTCTGCGTACAATGTGGTGGCATTGGCCGTCGGAACCGGCCCCGTCGGCGCGATGAACGAAGTCGGGAGCACCCCTGGAGGGGACAACGTCTGCTGAATGATGTTGGCGGCAAGTCCTTCACACGAATCGGCAGCCGCTACCACAGCCTCGGTTGTGCGGAAAAATCCCGCCATTCGATTCTCCATACTGGTGACAGTGATGGAGGCGATGCCGAGTATGGTGAGAATCAACAACATCAACATCACGGTGAGCAATGCGATGCCACGCTGATCCCTCACCCCTGTGCACATATCTTGTTGGCCTCGACCGGTTGTGGCCTGTCGCAGATTCATCACAGCGTCTCTCGTTACAGGTTTCTCGGCTGAATCGTGCGGATCATCACGCGCCGTCGCTGTTGCATATACGTGCTCGCGTTGTAACCCGTATCTGCCGATGGATTATGGTCGCCGATGATCACAGGCCCGGTGGTGTTGACGGCCTTGGTTCCCTTCTCATCAAGACCGTCATCCGCGTTCGTCGGCCTGACTACCAGGCTCACTTGTGCCAGCCTGATCTTATCCGGCGTCCACGGGGCAATCGCCCACGCACTGTTGGAGACAAAATCTCCCTGCGTGAAGGTGGGAAATCCCGACGTCGAGGAGGCATCTTGATCATCGACAACCCCGTCCGGAAACAAGGGATTGGGCGCGGCCTGATTGCACCCGTCGCAGGCGTAGGCGAGTTGCAAGTCTTCCACACCGTCGACCAGCGGCACGTTGTTTCGCACCAGACAAGGCGTGTCACTGCCGCAGGTCGCCGGCGTATTCGCCACGACTTGATACCGCACGCATTGCATCAAGTACACAGGCGTGCCGACCGGGAATTGTCCATCGACGAAGTTTCCGGTACCGAAGCCAATCGACGTGGCATTGACAGCCTGCACCGTCTTTGACAATGCCCCGCCGATGGAAATCGTCGATCCGACCGCGAGGCCTTGTGCAACCATCTCCGTCATAGCGGCTCCGGAAAGACTGATGCTGTTGTCATACGTCTTATTGTTCGGCGTTCCACCGACCGCCGCCGTCAGTGTCCACCCTGTCGTATTCACCACCGGCAACACCATTGACACGCTATCAGCCCCGGTGTCCGCACCTGTCGGCGTTTGGTCTTGGGGCAGCAGTCCAACCGGCTTGACGACGGCGCCAATGGTGGCATTGCACGCGCCCACAGATCCGGTTGCCGGATCGGTCGCATTGTAGTTAAAGCCGGCCAGTTTGATATCCCGGCTGAGCAAGTCGATGGCCAATCGCACATTCTGTTGCGTGTCTGCGACCTGTGTGTTGACGACATTGGCGCGATTCGAGGTGACCACCGTGGTCATCGTCGCCGCCACAATCACCACTGTGATCAGGACAGCTGCCATCAGTTCCACGAGAGTGAAGCCCTGCTGGTTCCAGTCGAATCTACGCATCGTCATGCTCCAAGCTACGCCTATTCCGGCGCGACCATCGTCGTAAACATCGCGGTCTTGGTCCGGACCGTACTCACATCCGTCTGTCTGGTTTGCCAGCTGACGGTCACCGTGACGAGGAACCGGTTCATCGTCACCGGATTCGCCGTGGGAGCCGGATCGAGTTGGGCTACCGTGACCAATCCGGTGGCGCTCGGGAGCCCAGAATTGGCCACCAGCGTTTGCCACTGCGTGCAATCTCCCAACGCCATACGTTGAGTATTCGCGCTCTGTGCGCAAGCCACACTCGTGTTGGTGTTATGGTAGTCCATGACACGCTGCCGATTGTTTTGAATGCGCTCCGCCATATCGGCGGCGATATTGGTCACCCGTGACATATCGTTGGCATCGACATTCTTGCCCAGCGACATCCCCGAGAGACCTGCCAATCCCAACAGTCCGACCGAGAGCACACCCGCCGCAATCATGGCTTCCAACAGCGTAAACCCCCGCTGCGCGGCGGCAAGCAGACTGAAGCAGCGGTGTAAGTTTCGACGGTGTTTCATTGGGCCTCTATGGGCACGTCGCGTGCGCACACCAGTTCACCTTGCCTGCCGGAGTGACGACCACGGAATAAGTCGTCCCCTGTTGGGACGTCAACGTCACGGGAACATTCGCCGCAGCTCCGCTCAACCCTTGCTGGGTGAATTGAATCGTCGGACCTCCCGTGAATCCGACGACGGCCTGGGGCAACACAATGGGGGCTAACGCACCTCCAAAATCGACATTCACCCTGCCTGACACAAGGGCCACTGTGGCCGTGACGGCGAGATTTCGATTCATCGCTGCCATCCGGGCCAGGTTGAGACTGCCAGCCAGTTCCGTTGTGGCTTGCTTCAGCTGATAGCGGGCATTCCATTGAAGATAGTTGGGGACAGCGACCATGGCCAGAATCCCGACAATCGCAACCGCGATCATCACCTCGATAAGGGTGAAGCCGCACTGGCGGCGGACAGCAGTAGACCCCTGGAGAGAGATAGAGACACACATGGCAACAGCCAGATGAGCAAGTGCCATGCCGATGGATATGACATCGAATGATGGCCTAACAGATTGATATATCAAGTCCATTCATACTGGACGGCGTACAATTCCGAGCGTTTCATGATCACTTCGATGACAATTTTTGTCGGATTTCTGGCGTACTTCACCTACTGGTGAGCCAGGAATGGCGCTAGGAAGGGCACAAGAGAAGCCGCGACCAGCCTCTTGATGCGGGCAGAGACCGGAACAATGCGTTCGGGACAGGCGCCAATTCAAGCAAGCTATTACTGACTTTCACCGCGCATGAATAACAAGCAGGAATGGTCTTGAACGGAGGGAATCTCCCTGGGCAACACATGGGACATGGTGAACGCGAGGGCACTATTTGATCGCGACTGCCCGCACCTGTTTATACGTGGTGAGTCCTTGCAGCACTTTCTCGATACCGTCTTGCACCAACGTCCTCATCCCGCCGCTTTTTGCGAGCGTGAGTAGTTCCCCTGTGCGCGCTCTGGACTGAATCAGTGTCTTCATGGAATCAGACACCACCATCAACTCATGGATGGGCACTCGTCCACGGTACCCGGTCTGGTTACACGTGTCACACCCTCGTCCACGAAACAGTGTGAGCCCCGGATTGTAGGCAGGATGCACGCCTTCCCAATCGCTCTCCCCAAAAGCCTGCACGAGTTCGTCATATTCGCTGCGCGTGGGATGGTAAGTCTCGCGGCAGTTGGGACAGATGCGCTTGCACAACCGCATCGCCAACACTCCCAACATGGCATCTGAAAAATTGAACGGGTCGCACCCCAGATCGAGCAATCGCACCACAGTTTCGACGGCGCTATTGGTATGGATGGTACTGAACACCAAGTGTCCGGTCAGAGAGGCTTCAATGGCAATATCCGCCGTCTCCTTGTCGCGCATTTCCCCGATCATGATCACGTCCGGATCTGCTCTCAGGAAGGCCCTCATGGTCGTGGCAAACGTGAGTCCGATCTTGGGATGAACCTGCACCTGCCGCAATCCATCTTGCGTAATCTCGATCGGATCCTCCGCCGTCCAGATCTTTCGCTCATCGGTATTAATCGAGGCCAGAATGGCATGTAAGGTGGTGGTCTTTCCTGATCCGGTCGGACCAGCGCACAGGACAATGCCATGCGGCTTTTGAGCCAACTGCCCTACGAGCCGGCGTGTTCCGTCACTGAACTCCAGCTCCTCCAGCCGGCGAGGTCCGTGGGCAGTCAGCAGGCGAATCACCACGTCTTCATTAAAGCCGGAAGTGGGAAGTGTTGCGACCCGCAATTCGATCTCCTGCCCGGTACCCAACTTGAACCGGATTTTGCCATCCTGCGGCTTGCGCCGCTCCGCAATGTCCAGACTCGCCATAATCTTCAGGCGCGAAACGACGGCCCGGCGGTAGGCTGCCGGAATCTTCATGTACGTAAAGCAGGTGCCGTCGACGCGGAAGCGCACAGCCGTTTCCTTTCGATCGGCATAGGGCTCAATATGGATATCCGATGCCCCGCGCCGATAGGCGTCGGTGATGATCTGATTAGCGAGCCGGACGATGGCCGAATCATTTTCGGTGATCGCAGCAATCGTCGCATTTTGTTGTTCTTCGAGCTGCGCTTCACTGACCAGTTCGCCAAGAATGTCGGATATCGCATCGCCGGATTCACGCCCTTGAATGGCGTTCAACAATCGCTCAATATCGGAACGGAGCCCGACACGATAGGACAGTGCCTGGCCCGGAAACGCTCGGCGCACATCGAACAACTTGTCCGGATTGTGCGGGTCGTCGATCAGGACTTCGATTCCGTTGCCTTGACGCCTGAGCGGAACCCAATGGTTCAGCCGAAGATAGTCCAGGCTGAGATTCTTGAATAACTCCCGCTCCAGAACCGTGCGCTCGTCATAGGCGAGAAACGGGCAGTGATAGAATTCCGCCAGTGCGGCACCGAGCGCCGGCTTCGGTATCCGGTACCGCTCCATGAGCACAGTTGCCACATCGAGCCGCTTTCGCGCGGCTTCGGCTGTGGCGAGCGCTAACTCCTCCTGTCGCAGAAAGCCCTGTTCGACGAGCCGGTGGTAGCAATTAACGGAGCGCGCCTGCACTGAAGCGCTGCCCCCTTGAGAATACTCACCGGCTGATAACGTGGACATCGTGGCACGACTCATGGCAGCAATTCCTTTCTGGACTCCGTGGAAACGATTCGATTGCAGATGATAGTCTAGATTCAACATTCCGGCAGAGCGACCGCGTCAACCCCGCAGCACTGCCGTCAGATTTTGGCCTGCCAGCTTCCAGGTGCCACAAAGACCAACGGCATACCCTGCACGAGCCCCTCGCGGAGGTCGTGGTTGTACCAAACTTCCAACATCCCGGACCCGTTCGCGACGTCCACAATGGCGCCTTGCGAGACTACCCCGCCGTAGACTCTGAGGTGTCCTGCATACCGCACATCACCCGCGCCATACAGAATGCCCTGCAGATGAATGCCGGGCAACTGAACCGGAACCCGGCTCCCGAGCGATTGCTGGCCCACCGGCGGAGGACTGAGAGCCGGAATCGGTTTGCCATACGCTTCTGTCTTCCAGAGCACATGCGCATTCACAATGAAGATGCCCTCGGCATACTCTTGATCGAGCACAATCGTCCCCAAATTGTCAGGTCGCGGGGAAGTCCCATCGAGCGTATCGATAAAGACTAGCCCCCGATGGTCACCGGGCCCCTTCGAGGCGAACACCTCCGAAGCAGGACGCCCCGATCCCGGCTGGATCACCCCGCCGACATACAGCAATCCATCCCGGTCTATGCCGTAGTACTGCCCGAACTGCCTGGCCATTCTCTTCAAGGTGTCGTAATCCCACTGGTCGACCTTGAGACCTGGCACAGGATCTTGGTGCGTGTGGAGATTAAGTGGAACTCCCGACCAGGCCTCTGCCGGGAGCTGCGCGAAAAACGCGTCTCCACCGAGCCGGATGGTGAACCAGCGATCCTCGCGGTGCGTCATTTCGTCATAGGCCTGCCCCGTCACCGGCGCCAACCCGCTCTTCATCGGGACCACTTCCGGTCGAGGGAAGTACGCTTTGCCGCGTACCACCATGTCACCCCAATGGGCAAACACGGAACCAGCCGAGGGTGGCACAGATTCATTTCCCAGTGTGCCGCTCTGAATCGGCGCATGCAGCGCCGGAACGGCATAGGCGCCGAATTCGACGGATACCGTTTTCGTTACCCGTGAGGTATGGCCGGCTCCGGCCGTCACCTCCACCGTGCAGAGCAGTCCAGGCCGAGTCGCCCCATAGACTCGCAACTTGAGAATCCTCGCAAGCCCCTTGAGGGATTTGAACCAACCGGCTTGAGGATCGTTCATAAACCGGTCGTGCGGAGCATAGGCCGCATCAAAGACCACGTCGGGAGACGCATCGGTTCCTGCAAACTGTGCGCGTCCCTGTGCATCGAAATAGGAGGCATCCCCCTGTGCATTCACCAGCCGTTTCGTCAACCACGTGGTTTCGACGCCCTGTGGAAGAAGCGCAGGGTCATGAAACCATCCCATCACCACATCAACCGCCGCTTCAGCGGCGTGGTGTGCAAGCCGCTCTTCCTGTAACGCCATGGTGCCGATGATCTCCTGGCCGGCCAACTGCATGGAGGTCATTCCCAGCAAAGTCAGCAGAAACACCACCATGAGCACCGCCAGCAACGCCATTCCCCTCTCATCTCCCCGCCCCGCAATTCGTGACCATTCCCTGCTCGTCTTCATAATTATTCCTTTTGTCCATTACATCCGGATTGCAACGTCCCGCACCAGCCTCGATCCTTGTCGTCCAACCTGTATCGCCGCACGCACCCGCACCACGTCGCTCAAGTTGGACGTTACGCGTCCATTCCTATCAAGATATTGCAGCTCGAACTCACTCACATCGCCCAACAGCGTACTCGCACCGCCATCCACATCACGCAGAACCCGCAGCGTCCCATCATCCTGGCGCTTCACGTAGTAACGGACTCGATTCAGCAGAAATATGGCACTACGCGCGGGAAACTGTTCGGCAGTCGGTGTCACCACTGTCAGCGTCTGCTTCCGTCCATCTGCAGCCAACTGATTCCAGGCGCAGTGCACGGCTGTGCACACCAGTAATTGTTTGCCTTTCGGCCAACCGGCGCCTTCATCGACGGAGAGCTCCTGGCGGCCGACTTCTGCGACCTGTGTCAGCGTGGTCGATACGCCACTCAGGTTGGCGAAGAATTCGATCTCGTCCGCCTTCGCTTTGAGAAACGGCGAATCTCCGCCTAACAACCCGCCTCCCGCCAGACGTACCTCGCTGCACAGCACATCCAGTCCGAGACGAAGGTCCTGATTCGTCACCATCGTCGAATGCTGTGTGCTGAAGCGCAAGCCGACTGAGGAAAAGACATGAATCGAAGCGGATATTGCGATACTGCTGATCGCCATTGCGATGAGGAGCTCTATGAGACTCGCTCCGGCAGAGCCGAGGCACCATCCAATATTCATGCGCTTCGGCGCTTTCGAACCGTTGACCATGCCTCGCCTCATGACAACACAGACAGGCCGACATACCGAGGATTGGCCCGGATCGTGCGAACGCGAACCTCTTTCTCCTGCCCTCCCATGGTCCGGAAGATTGCACGCGCCTCGATCGTCGCCAGGCTCGCCCCGGCCGGCTCGTGGCCGCGATTCAGTTCCACTGTCCAGACAAGCCGGATGTTGGACTGGGTGGCACTGGCCGTGAAGATGCCGTCGCCGTTCGTCTGATCATCCTGCAAGCCATCGTCGTGCATGACAGACTCCTCTATTCCGTCTTGATCCACGTCATCCATCAACAACCGCTCCCACGCCACACTCCGCTTCGCCTCCAGACGTGATTCAACCAGCGCCAGCGCGGTCGTCGTCAACGCGCCGCGCTGCAGGCCACGCTCAGCCCATTCACACATGCCGATCGTCCCGATCACGCCGATCGATAACACCACCAACGCCACCATGCTCTCCACGAGGGTGAACCCTTCGGCACTCATCAACGCAGATCGTCGCGTCACAAGATTCGGCTCACATTGTGTCATGACAACGTCACCCGTCCGGTGATGCTCACCGTGATCTGATGTGGCACACGACGACCATCGACCAAGACCAGGGTAGTCGCCGTGGCCGAACGACCGCTGGGCTGAAATATGAGTTCGGGTTTCGTCGTCATCGACTCAATCGTCGTGCCCTTGTGACGGAACTCATACCGGCGCAGCAGGCTTGGGCTACAGTCCATGCATTCCGTGCGCAATTCAGACTGTTCCACATCCACGACCACTCGAATACGCTCATGCCGAGCCATCGCCAATTGCCGCGCCATGCGCAACTCCGATCCAATCTCCACCATCACCGCGCGCTGTTGATGTTTCGCGGCAAGGGCGGCCCATCCAGGCACACTCACGCCCACCACAATCCCGATGATCGCAACCACCGTACAGAGCTCTACAAGACTCCCGCCACGTTCGTTCATACCGGCTCCTTTCTGCGAGCGCGTAGAGCATTTCCAAGTTCCATGCCGCTTCTGATTTCCGACGCTTGCAGAGACAGCGAGACCGGCGCTTCCACCGGAGTGTCCGGAAAAGCCATAGAAATGTTGAGGGAATCTGGCGTGAACCGTGGAATGCTGTCTGAGGCAGGACAGAAAAAAACACGCGAACAGTTTTGAACTGTTTCGAATCGGATACACTCCGCCATCCGTTCAGATACAGTCCGGCGAGGCGATGATCCTTGGAAACTGGCTCTGGGTAACGATTTGAAGGCAGTTACTGCGGAATGTCGATCAGCGCCCAATACCACTCAAGCAGAGGCTGATGAAACAACAGGGCAAGGATTGATCCCACCGCCAAGAACGGTCCGAATGGAATGTACTGCTCACGCCGCATGACCCCGATGGCGATAAGCCCGACACCGACGATGGACCCCAGAAAAGATCCGATCATAATCGCCAGCAACACGGGTTGCCAGCCGAGGAAAGCCCCGACCATGGCCATCAGCTTGATATCCCCGCCCCCCATCCCTTCCTTCCCGAAAACGTAGGGACTGATCCATGCCAAAAACCATAAGATCCCGCCTCCCAACAACACACCCAACAAGGAATCGACAAGTCCTATCGGAAGGATCAAGACGGCACACAGCAGACCGATGACGATTCCCGGCAGGGTAACGGCGTCCGGGATCATCGTATGGGAGAGGTCGGTCCCCGTCACCACGATGAGCGAGGACAGCAGCGCTGCATAGGCCCAGGCCGCCGGCGTAAACCCGAACATCCAAAAGACCAGCACGTATCCGATGGCGTTGGCCGCTTCCACAACTGGGTACTGGATCGCAATCGGCACATGACAGGCCCGGCAGCGGCCTCGCAGAAGCAGATAACTCACAATCGGAATATTGTCGTAGAAAGCAATGGCCTGGCGACAGGCGGGACAGCGAGAGGCCGGCCAGGCAACCGACTCTTCACGCGGAAGGCGGTGGATGCAGACATTCAAAAAACTGCCGATCACTGCGCCGAATAGCAGTACCGTCACATATGGAATCATGAACATTCCTGAAACAATGCGGCCAGGCTCGACACGACCCCCCTCCGAATAGTACGTATTGAATCCTAGGTTAATAAGAGCAGACGATAGGACCCCATGCCTTGGCGCTTTTCATTTACAAACGCCGGAGGCACTGCGTATAATCCGGGAGCAATTTTGGCGCGGAAGGTCGCAAACCTCAATCTATGAATTGCCTTTACCTGAAGTGGAGCTAGATGTACATGTCGCCAGTCGCCAAGACCACGAAAAGTCGAGCCAAAGTATCCGCACCGGACCCTGTCCTTCCCCTTCGCAAACGACGTCCCGAAGCACTCACAACACGCGAACAGGAAATCCTCGAGTTGATTTGGACCGGATTCAAGAACAAGGAAATTGCTCAACGGTTGAAAATCAGTGTCAAGACCGTTGAGGCGCATCGGGCGAATATGATGAAAAAGATCCGGGTTTCCAATACCGCCCAACTGCTCAAGGCCGCCATCCAGGGGAAAATGCTGAAGCTCCGGTGAGCCCCCTTCGCACCCCTCCTTACAGCTTCTTCCCCGCACCTTCCCGACGTTGACGCAATGCCTCATACAGCACGATGGCTGCTGATGCCGAGACATTGAGCGAGCTGACTTTCCCCAGCATGGGAATGTGGGCGGCCTCATCGCAGGCGTCACGCACCCCTGGGCGAACCCCCGTTCCTTCCCCGCCGAAGACGAGCGCCACCGGGCCGCTGAAATCCAGTTCGGTATAGGCCTTTGGAGCCTCGGCATCCAACGCATAGACCCAAATGCCTGCATCTTGAAGACGTTCGATCAATCGCGACAGGTTCGGCACGCGCCCGACGGGCATGTAATCGACCGCCCCGGCAGAGGCCTTCGCCACCACACTTGTCAGCCCCACTGCGCGACGTTCCGGAATAAAGACGCCTTGCACGCCCGACGCTTCGGCCGTCCGCAGAATGGCCCCGAGGTTGTGCGGGTCTTCCACGCCGTCCAACAGGACCAGCAGCGGTGTCTGCCCTTCAACCTGCGCGGATGCGAGAATATCGTCGGGCTCCGCATAGGCTTTAGCCGCAACCACACCCACCACTCCCTGGTGGTGACCGGAAGGAACGAGTCGATCCAACGCAGCCCGCGGTTCCACTCGCACCGGCACACGCTGCGCACGGGCCAGACGCGAAATTTCCCCGAACTGTCGATCGGTTCCCAACACGAGGAGACGTTGGATCGGACGAACCCCGGCGCGCAGCGCTTCGCGCACGGCGTGGAGGCCGTAGATCACATCCAGCGAGTTATCGCTTCCATCGACTGGTGCCATCCTGGCGGTCCTCAATCGTAATGCCATGGGAGGCCAACTCTGCTCGCAACTGGTCGGCGAGTTGGTAATTCTTCGATCGCTTTGCGGCCAGACGTGCGGCTAGCTTGTCGGCAATGTCCTCGTCTGACAGGGTGCCCGTGGATGCCTCCGCGCCGCCGGATGATGGCTGCTGCTGTTGAATTTTAAATCGCCAGGTGTCGGTTTGAAGGAGCCCCAGGACGATCCCTAAGGCGCGGAACTCTTGCCGCACCATCTGCCGCATCTCACCGGACAGTCCGGCTTCGAGAGCTTTGTTGGTATCCCCGCGCAACATCTGCAAGGCCGCCAGCGCGTTGGGCGTATTCAGATCATCGTCCATGGCGGCAACGAACGCCTCGCGCGTCCGCACCATAGCCTCCTGCATCGGCTGATCGCCTGGACTATGGACCGGAGCGGATTCATTCAGTCGCTCAAAGAGATCGTAGAATCCATTGAGTGCGTTTTTCGCTTCCTTTAAACTCTGATCGGAGAAATCCAACGGGCTTCGATAGTGCGTCGTGAGCAGGAAATAGCGCAGCATTTCGCCGGTCACCGTGTCGGGCCATTCCGACTTCTGAAAGATTTCGCGAATGGTAAAAAAGTTGCCCAACGACTTGGACATCTTCTCTTGATTGATCTGAACGAACCCGTTGTGCACCCAGTATCGCGCGAATTCCTTGCCCGTGGCCCCGCAGGATTGCGCGATCTCATTTTCGTGGTGGGGAAAAATGAGATCCATCCCCCCGCCATGAATATCGAATGTTTCACCAAGATGCCGCATGGCCATCGCGGAACATTCGATATGCCAGCCGGGACGGCCCTGGCCCCAAGGACTGTCCCATGAAGGCTCACCGGGCTTGCTGCCTTTCCAGAGGGCGAAATCCATCGGGTGACGTTTGCGCTCATCGACATCCACGCGCGCGCCGGCCTGCAAATCGTCGACGTTCCGCTTCGAGAGCCGGCCGTACACCGCATACCGGTCGACCTGGAAATAGACATCCCCGTCGACACGATACGCCATTCCCTTAGCGAGCAGCGTGTCGACAAGCCTCACAATCTCCGCAATATGCTCCGTCGCCCTGGGTTCAAGCGTCGCACGGCGTACCCCGAGCTTCTCCATATCCTCGTAGTAGGCATTGATGTAGGTGGTGGTGACGTGCTCGCAGCTCACACCCTGTTCCTTCGCCCGCTTGATGATCTTGTCATCGACATCCGTGAAGTTCTTGGCAAACTCGACGACGAAACCTGAATATTCCAGATAGCGCCGCAACACGTCGAACACCAGCGCGCTCCGGGCATGTCCGATGTGGCAATAGTCGTACACCGTCACCCCGCACACATACATGCGGACCTTGCCGGGCACCAATGGTTCGAACGGCTCTTTGCTTCCGCTCAGGGTATTGTAGAGACGCAGCATGACGCGCATTTACTCCATAGACGGACGACGCTTCGGCCAGTGGGACCAGAGAAAATACCCAAGGCCCACGGCAAGACACAACCCGATCACCAGATCCGCGTGATGGAAATACTGACGTAATTGATTCCAGTGCTCCCCCATCTTTAAACCCACATAGGCCAAGGCATAACAGAAGGGAAGCGCTCCGACAAATGAATAGAGCATGAATTTCTTGACGTCCATGCGTGCAATCCCCGCCGGGAGAGAAATGAACGTTCGAACCACGGGCAGTAGACGGCCGATCAATACCGCCGCCTCTCCATGCTTCGCAAACCACCGATCGGCCAGCTCCATGTCATGTTGCGACACCAGAAAATACCGGCCATAGCGCTGGACAAACGGTCGTCCTCCCCACACACCCACGTAGTAGGCCACCAACGACCCCAACACGTTACCGATGGCGCCGGCAAGGGTCACGCCCATCATCGAGAATTGGCCGGTCGAGACCAGGTAGCCTGAAAACGGCATGATGATTTCACTCGGCAGCGGGATACAGGCGCTTTCGATCGCCATCGTAATGACAATACCCGTATAGCCGAACGTTGAAATCGTGGCGATCACGAACCGGCCGAGCACTTCTATCAACCATTCGATGAGTCCGGTCACGCCTGGCCTCTCCTTCGAGCATGCGGCTTCACCTTTTTTGCACGCGCGGAAGGTCGCGAAAGCGGTTGCTCCCACGCCTTGAACTGTTCCAGGACCTCATGATGGGTCGTGTCGAGATGAATCGGGGTCACCGACACCATGCGCCGCTCCAACGCCTCGTGGTCGGCATCGTTCTCGCGACTCCACGACTGACGCGTCCCGGCGATCCAGTAATACTTCCGACCCCGCGGATCGACTTTTTCAACGATGGGGTTGTTGAAACGACGCCGACTCAAACAGGTCACTTTCACACCCTTGATCGACCGGACCGGAACATTCGGAATATTCACGTTCAGGATCGTTTCCGGCGGCAATCCGTGCCGCAATACCTCGGCAGCCACTCGGGCTGCATACTGCGCTCCGACATCGAACCGGAACGTCTCGTCTCCTTCTTGAGACACGGCGATCGAAGGGATGCCCAGGATCGTTCCTTCCAGAGCCCCCGACACGGTGCCGGAATACATCACATCGTCGCCGAGATTGACCCCTCGATTAATCCCCGACACAATCAACGACGGCCGCCCTGGCAATACCTTCACCAGAGCCAAGTTGACACAGTCCACAGGCGTCCCGTTCACCATGAAGACACGGGGCGCCATCTTGGTAATACGAAGGGGCTTATGCAGCGTGACCGCATGCCCGACCGCCGTGCGCTCCCGATCTGGTGCGACAATCCACACCTCCCCCAATGCACCCAACGCCGCCGCGACCGCGTGAATCCCGGGAGACGTAATCCCATCGTCATTGGTCACAAGAATCCGTACACGCGCCACAACCGCTCCTTTATGCTTCGCACACGTCGTGAAAGGGGAGCACCGAAACCGCTGGATCAAGAGTGGGGACGAAAAAGGCAGGAAAGCACTCGAACAAGCTCACAAGATCGTCCGCAATGATCAACGTCCCTCAGGACACTGACAGTGGTAGAGAACATCGTGCCGATGGTCGGGGCGGCGGGATTTGAACCCACGACCCCTCGCACCCCAAGCGAGTGCGCTACCGGGCTGCGCTACGCCCCGACACACACGACATCGATGTACCCACAATTGGACGCAGCCGCCCGCATCACAAGAACAGTTCAGGACGAATGGGAATCGATCATTCTAATGATCGCCTGGAGATCGCCCCTGACACGTTGTGCCAGTTCTTTCCGTGAGCTCAGCTTCTTCACGGTGACTCGTCCTCGACGAGCCCAGTAACGCTTGACCCCGGCCAGCGTATGCCCCTCGTCATAGAGCATCCGCTTGATCTCCAGTACCGTATCTACATCTTTCTGCACATAGAGCCGCTGATTCCCACGGCTCTTCTTCGGTCTCAGGAAGCTAAACTCGGACTCCCAAAACCGCAAGACATAAGCCGGCAGTTTGGAAATCTTGCTGACTTCGCCGATTTTGTAAAAAACTTTGCTTCCCAGTCTGGGCTCATTCCCCATGACCGGTCCTCATGCTGCTTGTGCTCGTAACAAGGTAGCGACTAGGAATTGACGTACTTTTTAAACACCTGACTGGGACGAAACGTGACCACTCGACGGGGAGTAATCCCGATTTCTTCTCCGGTTCGCGGGTTCCGTCCCTTACGGGCCCCTTTGCTTCGTACTACAAAATTCCCGAATCCTGCAATTTTGACCGCGTCACCTTTTTGCAGCACTCCCTTCAGCAGATTGAGCACGAGTTCGACGATATCGGCTGCATCGTTCTTGGATACTCCGACCTGCTTGAAGATTTCGTTCGCGATATCCGCCTTTCTCATGCCTTTCCCCCCGCCATCCACTAGAGTCGTTCCTTAGGAAGTGCTTCTTGGTGTCCAGCGTCCAAGACAAAGAATTTCCCCATAAGTTACGTGAGGTTACCTGCCCTGTCAAGGATTATGTGCGCCCGATGGAGGTGAAAAGAGCCTAACGATCCGCGAGCAGCAATTTATACTCGATACTGTCCGCCAGCGCCTGCCAGCTCGCTTCCATGATATTTTCCGACACACCGACGGTGCCCCACTTGTCCTTGTGATCACCCGACTCAATGAGAACACGCACCTTCGATTCCGTCCCTTTATCTGCAGAGAGCACACGGACCTTATAGTCCAAAAGCTTCACTTCACGAAGTTGCGGATAGAACTTCTCCAAGGCTTTACGGAGCGCATGGTCGAGGGCATTCACGGGACCGGCCCCGACGGCGGCCGTGTGCTCGACGACCTCCCCGACTTTCACCATCACGGTGGCTTCCGACAACAGCAGACCATGCTCCTGCTTCTTCTCGACAATCACCCGAAAACCGAGCAGCTGAAATGACGGGCGATGGCTGCCCATCGCTTGGCGCATCAGCAGCTCAAACGATCCTTCCGCACCTTCAAATTGGTACCCTTGGCTTTCGCGCTCCTTAAGTGTCTCGACCAATTCCTGCAGCTTTGCGTGATTCTTGCTCAGCGAGATGCCGTACGCTTCAACCTTTTCCAGGAGACCGCTGCGCCCCGCATAATCCGACACCAAGATCCGGCGACGGTTTCCAACCGCTGCGGGATCGATGTGTTCGTAGGTCGCCGCATTCTTGAGCACCGCATGAATATGCACGCCGCCCTTGTGCGCAAAGGCCGCATCCCCGACGTAGGGCTGCCGCTTATTGGGCATCAGGTTGGCGATCTCCGTCACGAACCCGGATACATCCTTCAGGTGTGTCAGCTTGTTGCCGAGCGCAGGCCGCTGCATTTTTAACTGTAGATTGGGAATGATGGAGCAAAGGTTGGCATTGCCGCATCGCTCACCGATTCCGTTGATTGTCCCCTGCACCTGCAGAATGCCCGACTCCACGGCGACGAGCGAGTTCGCCACCGCCATTTCGCTGTCGTTGTGCGCATGAATCCCCAAGGGTACAGGACATTCCTGCTTCACAATGCGGCAAATTTCACGGATTTCCCACGGCATGGTCCCGCCGTTGGTATCACAGAGAATGACCCGCTCGGCGCCCCCGGCAATCGCCCTGCGAATCGTCTGCAACGCATAGTCGGGATTGGCCTTATATCCGTCGAAAAAATGCTCGGCATCGTAAAACACCCGACGATCCTTGGAGCGCAAGTAGTGAATCGAGTCCTCGATCAACTCCAAATTCTTGGCGAGCGCAATGCCCAGCGCATCCGTCACTTGAAACGACCAACTTTTGCCGAAGAGCGTAATGGTCGGGGTTCCTGACGCGAGCAGTTCTTGAAGGTTTTTATCTTTTCGAACCGAGTTGCTGGCTTTGCGCGTCGACCCGAACGCCACGATGGTCGCATTCTTAAAGGGAATAGTCTTGACCATGCGAAAGAACTCGATGTCTTTCGGATTCGCGCCCGGCCACCCCCCCTCAATGAAATGCACACCGAGTTCATCCAGCTGTTGAGCCACGCGGAGCTTATCTTCCACGGAGAAACTGACATCCTCCGCCTGAGCCCCATCCCGCAAGGTGGTATCGTAGATTTCAAGCGCCGACGCTTGTGCCGCCGTGAGCGACGGCACCGAAACTGGTTCCGAGCCGCGAGGGCGCCGCGGCGCTGTATTGCGACGTTTCATAGATGTGAGAGTAACAGGGTCATAACGGACCTGTCGAGGAGAGGGCACACCGACCGTGACCGCCCTCCAAGCAGACTAGCCCAGGGCAGGTGCCGAAACCCGATCCAGGCCGAACGCCGTGTGAAGCGTACGCATGGCCAATTCCAAATACTTCTCCTCGATGACACAGGAAATCTTAATTTCCGACGTGCTGATCATCATGATGTTCACGCCTTCGCGCGAAAGCACCTCGAACATCTTTGCCGCCACTCCGGAATGTGACCGCATACCCACCCCGATAAGCGATACCTTGGCGATGGATTCCGTCACAGCCACGGACCGGGCGCCGATCTCTTCGGACAGACGCTGGACGAGGTCGACGGCATTGCGCAAGTCCGCCTTGGGGACCGTGAACGAAATGTCGGTCATGGAGGCCTGGCTGACGTTTTGGATGATCATATCCACTACGATATTGGCATTGGCCACGGCCCCGAACACGCGCGCAGCGATGCCTGGGCGATCCGGCACACCGACAATCGTAATCTTGGCTTGATTGCGGTCCCCCGTCACACCCGACACCATGACCCCTTCCATATCGGCATCTTCACGTGTCACGAGCGTACCCTTTCCTTCTTTGAAGCTGGAATTGACCTCCACCGGAACGGAATATTTCGCCGCAAATTCGACGGAGCGGCTCTGCAGCACCTTGGCGCCGAGGCTTGCCATTTCCAGCATCTCTTCGTAGGAGATCTTATCCAGACGCCGAGCAGCCGGCACAATGTTGGGATCGGCGGTATACACCCCATCCACATCCGTATAAATAATGCAGCGGTCGGCCTTGAGCGCCGCCGCCAGCGCAACGGCTGTCAGATCGGAACCTCCCCGGCCCAACGTCGTGACGTCCGAACTGGCGTTAATGCCCTGGAATCCCGCCACAACGGGGATCACGCCCGCAGACAACGCTTCCTTGATGCGATCGGCCGTGACGCGGGAAATTCTGGCTTTGGTGTGCGCGCTGTCGGTGTGAATGCCGACCTGCCGGCCCGTGAAAGACCGGGCATTTACCCCACGCCCCCGAAGCTCCATGGCAAGCAACGCAATCGTCACCCGCTCTCCCGTCGAGAGCAGCATGTCCAATTCCCGTTCGTCAGGCACACCGGTAACCTCATGCGCCAACTTCAGCAGCCGATCGGTTTCCCCGCTCATGGCCGACAACACCACCACCACCTGGTGGCCGTCTTTCTGAGCGCGTTCGACACGTTCGGCGACGCGATGAATCCGTTCGACCGTCCCGACGGATGTTCCCCCGTATTTTTGAACGATCAGCGCCACAGCTCTATACTCCGCGCGGGAATAATCGCAGCATCAACTTCGTGGCATCGCGAGGCGCAGTCCCGGCGATGTTCGCATCCTGCTCGTGAAACCGCTTGGTGACTCCGGCCGACGGCGTGGCGGCACTATCACACAGCGCATACAGGATCGGCGGAACCTCCGAACCATGGCCCTTCGCGAGGCCGGGATCACACACGACCAGCAACCGATAGGTCGGATGCGTCGCCAGTGCCGCGAGAATCGGCCCGACGACCTGAGCATCGAACCGCTCAATGGCCCGCACCTTGTCCTGCACATCAGTCGTGTGCAGCACGTCGTCGGAAAGTCCGGCGTGCAGATAGACGAAATCCTTCTTCGTCAATTCCTGCGCCGCCGCTTGCACACAACCCGTGAACTCATTCGCATCGTTACCGTCGGCAAGCGGAAGCTCGACCGCATCCAACCCGGCGCACACCCCAACTCCACGATGGACATCGCTGGATGACACCACCACACCGGCAATCTGGTATCGCTCCGGCAAGGGCGGCCACACAGCGGCACGGCCCTGACCCCACAACCACAAGCAATTGGCGGGCTTCAACCCCTCCTGCTCACGCTCCTCATTCACCGGATGGTCGCGCAGGATGAAGAACGCCGCATCCATGATCTTGCGCAGCACGTCGGCGCCGTCACCGCTCGGCAACGCATCGGCAATCGACCGGCCGACCAACGGTTGCGGATCGAGACACATCGCACGGGATTTTCCTCCGACCCAGACCATGAGGTGCCGATGCCCGGAACCGGGGTAAAACTGAATCGACTCCGAACCCAACTGCTCATTCACCGCTTCGAGCAACTCACGAGCCTGCTCCGTGTCGATGAGACCGGCGGTCGCGTCCTCCATAAGGACATGCGGCCCGAGTTTCTTGATGTCGGTTGCCCGATCTTTGCTACCGGAGGCAGCCTCACCCCGCACCGTGACCATAGTGCACCGGAACACCACGTCCTGCTCACCCACGGTGACGCCGAGACCGGCCGCCTCCAGCGGGCCCGGGCCCGGATAGTACTTTTTCGGATCATAGCCCAGCACTGCCACACTGGTGACATCACTTCCGGCGGCTCCGGCTTCCGAGGGAAGGCTCAACAATCCCATTTCTCCACGCTGAGCGATCTGGTCAAGGTTTGGAGTTGCAGCCGCTTGAAGCGGAGTTTTTCCACCAAGTTCAGGACAGGCGAGATCTGCCATCCCGTCGGCATGCAGGATCAAATATTTCATGCAATGTTCCTGAGGTAATCAGACATGAAGGAGGCGGGCCACATCATCGCGGGTGGCTCTCACTGTTTGAGGCTGTCGTGAAATGCCGATCGCCGTATCGGCATCCTTCAAACCATGCCCGGTCAACGTACACACAACCGTGGTACCTTCTTTTAATTGTCCAGCCTGACTCAACTTAATGACACCGGCCACGGACGTGGCGGATGCTGGTTCGCAAAACACGCCTTCCTCACTGGCCACCAAGGCATAGGCATGCAGAATTTCTTCGTCGGTGACCATATCGATGGCGCCGGACGACTCCTTCACCGCAGTGAGAGCCGATTGCCAACTGGCCGGATTGCCGATTCTGATCGCCGTGGCCACCGTTTGGGGCTCTTCGACGATATGGCCTAAGACAATCGGCGCCGCACCGGCGGCCTGAAATCCCATCATCCGAGGCAACCGCGTCGTCTGATTGGCCGCACGATACTCCCGATAGCCGTTCCAATAGGCGGTGATATTACCTGCATTCCCTACAGGAAGTACATGCATAGCCGGCGCATCGCCGAGATCGTCGCAAATCTCCATGGCCGCCGTTTTCTGCCCCTCGATCCGGAAGGGGTTCAGAGAATTGACCAACTCAACGGGATATGTGGCCGACAACTCTTTGACGATGGTCAACGCCTGGTCAAAATTCCCTTCGACTTGAATGACGGTGGCCTGGTGCATCATGGCCTGCGACAACTTGCCCAGCGCGATCTTGCCGGCCGGAATGAGCACATACACGGCAATGCCCGCCCTGGCCCCGTACGCGGCAGCGGAGGCAGACGTGTTTCCGGTGGAGGCGCAAATGACCGCCCGCGCGCCCGCTTCGACGGCCTTGGAGATCGCCATGGTCATACCGCGATCCTTGAAGGACCCGGTGGGATTCATGCCTTCATACTTCAGATAAAGATCGATCCCCGGAGCGATCTTCTTCGCAAGCCGCGCCGCACGGATGAGTGGGGTATGGCCCTCGCCCAGCGTGACCACAGGTGTCTGCGCCGTGACCGGCAGGAACTTCCGGTATTCTTCGATGATCCCACGCCAACGAATCATAAGAGTCTACTCGACCATCCTCTCAGCGACACCGGAGAGCCCCATTTATTCATCCCGCCCTTCGACCCGGATGAGCGTCGTGGGCTCGGAGATATACGACATGGGGTTGATTTCACGGAGTGCGTTTTGAACGTCCCGCTCCTTTGCCATATGCGTCATGATCACCACCGGCACCGTCTGTCCCTCTTTGCGTCCCTGCTGCAAGACCGACGAAATGCTGATCCCGTAACGACCCAGGACTCCGGCAATCTGCGACAAGACGCCGGGCCGGTCGACCACCATGAAGCGAATGTAATAGAGCGAGGTAATTTCTTCCATCGGCCGCATGCGCAGCGGCCGCCGCTGATCAGGCTGGTAGGATGCAGGCGGGACACGCCCGGCGGCATCTTTGAGCAGATTGCGTGCGATGGCCATGACATCGCTCACGACCGCACTTCCCGTCGGCATCGACCCGGCGCCCCGACCATACAGCACCACATCTTCCACAGCATCGCCCACCAACTGAATTGCATTGTAGACGCCGTCGACCTTGGCGATTTGGGACGCCGACGGCACCATCGTCGGATGCACCCGCGCTTCGATTTCACCCTCGGAGTACTTTGCGATCGCCAGCAGCTTGATCGTAAACCCGAACTCCTTCGCGTAGGCAATGTCGAGCGGCGTGAGCCCGGTGATACCTTCGGTGTAGATCTCTTTGAAATTGACGGGTGTGCCGTAAGCCAAACTGACCATGATGGTCAGTTTGTGCGCCGAATCAATGCCCGCCACATCGAACGTGGGGTCGGCCTCTGCGTAGCCGGCACGTTTCGCCTCCTCCAACACCACGTCAAAACGCTGCCCTTCACTGGTCATCCGGCTGAGAATATAGTTCGAAGTGCCGTTGATGATGCCGTAGATCGACTGGATATTGTTCGCAGCCAATCCTTCCATCAGTGCGCGAATGACCGGAATCCCTCCGCCCACGCTCGCCTCGAAGCCGAGATCGATGCCTTGCCGCGACGCCGCGGCAAAAATCTCTTCACCATGCACGGCCAGCAAGGCTTTGTTGGCCGTGACTACGTGTTTGCCCCGCTGGATAGCATCCAAGATCACGCGCTTGGCAAGGTCATAGCCGCCCATCAACTCAATGACGATATCCACCCGTGGATCCGTGAGGACTTGCTGGATATCTGTCGTGAGCACGCCCGGCGAAATCGCAATGCCGCGGTCGCGTGTGATGTCCAGGTCTGCAATGCGAACCAGCGTGACGGGCACGCCCACCCGCCGACGAATCAGTTCAGCATTCTCGATCAGCACCCGAGCCACACCGGTGCCGACCGTTCCAAATCCGATTAACCCGACGCCGATCTCACTCTTCATGATTCCTGATCATCCACATTCAACACTTTGCGGATCCCGCGCAAAGCCTGCCGGGTGCGGTGTTCATTTTCCACCAGCGCAAACCGTACGAATTCATCTCCGCCTTCCCCGAAGCCGATTCCTGGCGATACCGCGACCTTGGCTTCCCGGAGAAGCAGCTTCGAAAACTCCAGCGATCCCATATGCCGGAACGGGTCCGGAATACGGGCCCAGACGAACATAGTCGCGCGGGGTAATGCCACCGGCCAGCCGATACGATTCAGCCCGTTCACGAGCACATTGCGCCGGTTTTGATAGCGTTGCACGACTTCCTTCACGCAGTCCTGTGGCCCATTCAACGCGACGGTACTGGCAATCTGAATCGGCTGAAAAATTCCGTAGTCGAGATAACTCTTGAGCTTGGCGAGCGCGCCGACCACTTCACGGTTGCCGACACAGAATCCGACTCTCCAGCCCGGCATGTTGTAGGCCTTGGACAGCGTATAAAACTCTACGCCCACATCTTTCGCTTCCGGCACTTGCAGAAAACTCGGCGCCTTATAGCCGTCGAAGGCAATATCCGCATAGGCCAGGTCGTGAATCACGATCACGTCGTGTTCCTTGGCAAAGGCGACGATCTTCTTGAAAAACTCAAGATCGACTACGGCGGTCGTGGGGTTATGCGGGAAATTGATCACGAGAATACGCGGACGCGGCAAGGTTTGGCGATAGACGCGCAACAGGTCGTCGAAAAAATCGCTGTCCTGGCGCAGTTCGATCCCACGCACTTCCCCGCCGGCGATGATGAAACTATACATATGGATGGGATAGGTGGGCGTGGGCGTCAGCACCACATCACCTGGCCCGATCGTGGCCAGCGCCAAGTGGGCGATGCCTTCCTTGGAACCGATCGTCACGATCGCTTCGGTCTCGGGATCCAACTCCACATCGTAATTGCGCTTATACCAACCGGTAATCGCATGACGCAGCTTCGTGATCCCGCGGGAGGCTGAATACCGGTGATTCTTGGCCTTCTTCGACGCCTCGATCAACTTGTCGACGATATGAGGAGGCGTCGGCTGATCCGGGTTGCCCATGCCGAAGTCGATGATGTCCTCACCCCGCTGACGCGCCTCAAGTTTCAGGGTTTGTACTTGTGCAAATACGTAGGGTGGAAGTCGTTTAATGCGGTAAAAGCCGTCGCCGATCGCCATGAATTTGTCAGACTCCTACAGGCGGGTCCTCTGCCGAACAGATTCAGTCGCCATGCCTCTGAAAGGGGCGTATTTTAATGGAGGCCTCAAAACGAGTCAATTTCGCTACGATTGTCAGGACTTGAGGGCGAATACCCTACCGTGGCCACACTCAAAACAGCGAGGGTTCCCACGACCTAGCTCCTTGCTCCCTCATACCGTCTTCTGTTAATAATGCCTCAGTAACGAGAGAATTGTCTATGAATTTCGACCAGTTCCGAAATCTTTCTCCTATGACATGCAGGGAAATGGCGGAGGCGTAATGGCTCGACTGGGTGTAAATATCGATCATGTGGCGACACTCCGGCAAGCGCGCGGCGGGACCGATCCTGATCCCCTGACCGCGGCCATACTCGTCGAGCTGGCCGGCGCCGATGGCCTGGTGGTGCATCTTCGGGAAGACCGCCGGCATATTCAAGATCGAGATCTCACCATGCTACGGGAGATCGTGCGAACCAAACTGGATCTGGAGATGGCCGCCGACGACGCCATGGCCAAGATCGCCCTGAGCATCAAACCGGACCTGGTGACACTCGTCCCGGAACGCCGCCAAGAACTGACCACCGAAGGCGGGCTCGATGTTGCCAACCACCGCGATCGCATTCAGAAAATCGTCGATCTGCTCCGCGACGGAGGCATCCCCACAAGCCTGTTTGTCGAGCCGAGCCTCGATCAAATCAAGGCGGCGCACAAAATCGGCGCCGCCTATGTCGAGTTACATACCGGCCGGTACTCCAACGCCAAGCGGTCGAAGGAGGAAGACGAGGAATTCGAGGCCATTACCCAGGCAGCCAAACTGGCCTACAAGCTTGGCCTCGGCGTGAACGCCGGGCATGGCTTGACCTACAAAAATGTGAAACGACTCGCCAAGTTACCCGAGATTGTGGAATTCAACATCGGCCACAGCATCATCGCTCGATCCGTCATGGTCGGATTGGTCCAGGCTGTACGCGAAATGAAAGAATTAGTAGCCTAATTCAAGCACCACCACGGCACGGGCTGTCCCCCTCGCCGCGAGAACCCGACCGGGAGTCACAGAACATATGATACCGATCGTGACCGCCGAGCAAATGCGAGCCCTGGATCAGCGGACCATCACGGAAGCCTTGGTGCCCTCCCTGACGCTGATGGAACGAGCCGGAGCGGGGATCGTCACTCATATTGAGGCCCGATACCCACCGCTTGCCGGGAAATCGGTCATCATCCTCTGCGGCAAGGGGAATAACGGGGGAGACGGTTTTGTCGTCGGGCGGCTGCTACGACGAAAACAGGCCCGGATCCACGTCCTGCTGCTCGCGTCCCCCGACGAGCTCAGTCGCGATGCAAAGACGATGTATCAGCGATTTCTCCGATCGGCAGGGAAATCGGCCGTCACAAGCCCTACCGACGCCGAAGCGATACAACAGCGGTTGGCGACCGGTGACATTCTTGTCGATGCGATTCTCGGCACGGGCATTTCTACCCCCGTCACCGGACTCTATCGTGATGCGATCGAAGCCATAACCGCCTCAGGCCGCCCGACCGTGGCCGTCGATCTTCCATCAGGGTTGCATGCCGATACGGGAGCGGTGCTGGGAGCCGCCGTGCGCGCGGATCTCACGGTGACGTTGGGATTGCCGAAGGCGGGACTCTATAGTGGATCCGGCATCGATTGCGCCGGAACGGTTCGACTCGTGGATATTGGGATTCCCGCCTCCTTTGTCGAATCCGTCGGAAGTCGGCTGATGCTGCTGACCGATAGGGCCGTGCGCGCGGCACTCCCCCCACGACGCCCCTCGGCACACAAAGGCACCTACGGCCACCTCGGCGTCATCGCCGGCTCGGTCGGCAAGACAGGCGCAGCGGCCATGGCAGCGCTCTCAGCCTTGCGAATCGGAACCGGCCTGGTGACGGCCGCAACTCCCTCAAGCGCCAATGATATTTTGGAGGCAAAACTCCTCGAAGTGATGACCCTCCCGATGCCGGAGACCAAAGCCAGGACCTTCGCGCGTTCCGGCTTGGAACGCTTGCTCGCGTTCGCCGGGGCCCGTGATGCGGTCGCGATCGGACCGGGCCTGACCACCCATCCCGAGACTGTCGAACTGGTGCAGGAGTTCGTGAAGCGAATCGACAAGCCTTGCGTACTCGATGCCGATGCATTGAATGCATTGGCAGGGAAGTCCTCGTTACTGACGGAGTGCAAGCGACCGCCGATCATCACTCCTCATCCGGGCGAGATGGCCAGATTGGAAACCGAAGCAACCACACAATCAGTCAATGAAGATCGTCTTGGCACGGCGACGAGATTTGCGCGGGAACGCGGCGTCTTTGTCATCCTCAAAGGGGCCCGCACGGTGATTGCGCGCCCGGATGGTCTGGTAGCCATCTGCCCGACCGGCAATCCCGGCATGGCCACCGCGGGAACGGGTGATGTCCTGACGGGCATGGTCGGCGGGCTGCTCGCTCAAGGCTTGGCCCCTTGGGACGCCGCCTGCGCTGCAACCTACTTTCATGGTTTGGCCGGAGATTTGGCCGCGCAGCATCTCGGCGAAGCCGGCATGATTGCGAGCGATCTCATTCAGCACATCCCCCATGCCCTCGCGCAGACCACATAGATCGAAGCCGGGGCCATCGCCTGCGGCACCCGTCGGACCGCCACACGCTGGGCCTCCCCCTGTCGGCAAACCGTGGCGCATGGTGCTTCGATCTCCGCGACAGACGCACCGCCTGGGCCGCTGCCTGGGCACACTCCTTCAGGGAGGCGAAGTCCTCGCCCTGTTCGGTGAACTGGGGGCTGGCAAGACCTCCCTGGTCAAAGGCATCGCCGACGGACTGCTCGCCGAACCGACGGAGGTGAGCAGCCCCACATTTACACTGATCCACGAATACCAAGGACGCCTTCCACTGGTCCACACCGACCTCTACCGTCTGACCGCCTCCCAACTCGAAGACACAGGACTTAACGACTACGTAGATGGCCACACCGTCACTGCAATCGAATGGGCCGATCGATGGGGCGACGGTCTTCCGTCGGACCGGCTCGATGTCCACTTGTCACACCGCCCCCCGGCAACCCGCCGCGCCATTCTCACAGCCAGAGGCCCTGCTGCACGGCGTCTATTGGACGCGCTTCGCTCCCGGCTCTCCGCAAATCGCCCCACTAGAGCGGCTCGGCAAACCCGTGTACAATTGAGCCGGCCAAGGAGGGCCCCGCATTGATCCGATTGATATTCGTGGGAACGCTGCTACTACTCGCCCTGTCGTTTTTTTTGCAGAACCAGGAGCAGGAAGTCACTCTGCGGTATTTTTTCGGTCTTCGATCCGCCTCAATCCTGATCTATAAACCGATTCTGGCGGCCTTCGGCGTCGGGCTGTTGGTGTCCGGGATTCTGCTGTTTCCGGCCTGGGTGCGTGGCCGCATCGAACTCCGGCGCAAAACTAAGGCGCTGCAAGAGGCTGAGGTGGATCTGGAACGCCTCCGCCAGGCCCTCGACAAAGTCGCGCGCCGCGTGGGGACATCTTCGGACATTCCCGCTGAGGGAGAGCCTTCCGGTGGGTGACGCCGACGGCACCCCATTGATGCGGCAATATCGCGACATCAAACAGGCCTATCGCGATGCCATCCTCTTTTTCCGTGTGGGCGATTTCTATGAAATGTTCCAGGAAGACGCAGTGGAGGCGTCCAAACTTCTCTCCATTGCGCTGACATCACGCGATAAATCCAGCGGGACCCCCATCCCTCTCTGCGGTGTCCCCTATCACGCCGCCACCAATTACATCGCGAAACTCCTCCGTGCGGGACGAACCGTCGCCCTGTGCGAGCAGGTCGAAGACCCCAAACTGGCCAAAGGTCTGGTACGCAGGGAGGTCGTCCGGCTCTATACCCCCGGCACTCTCATCGATAGCGAATTCCTTCCCTCCACGGAATCCAACGTGCTGGCCGCGGTATCTGTGCGGCTTCGCTCCGCAGGGACCGGACGGAAAGACTGTTCCTACGGCCTTGCCACGCTTGAAGTCTCAACCGGAGACTATTGGCTCAGTGAGTTTCATGGGCCACAAGCAGAGGCCGCGCTGCGGGACGAACTGGCGCGCCTTGAACCGAGAGAATTGCTGTTTCCAGAGAATCTCTCCCCGGACGAATTACAGTGGACTGCCGATCTGACCGGTCCCCGATGCTGCACGCAACCTGCGACCTGGTTCGACCAGGAGCAAGGTCGCATCGCGCTACAGGAACAGTTTCACGTCCATTCCCTGGAAGCTTTCGGCTGCCACATCCTCACGCTGGGCATCCAGGCCGGGGCGGCAGTGTTGCGCTACGTCAGAGAGACCCAACCGTCGGCTCCGCTCGACCATATCCGTCCGCCTCGCGCGAGACAGGATGATGACGCCATGCACCTGGACAGCGTCACCATCCGTAACCTGGAACTCGTCAAGCCTGCCGGTCGTGCAGAGGAATCGTCGAACCAGTCCCCCTATACATTATTGGGCATTCTGGATCGCACCGTCACCGCCATGGGAAGCCGGTTGCTCCGTGAGTGGCTCCTGCGGCCATTGGTCAACAGCGCGGCAATCGAGGTTCGACTGACAGCAGTTGACGAGCTCAAGCGACAGATCGACATACGAGTTCGCCTCCGAACGGCATTGCGAATCGTTCAGGACATTTCCCGTCTCTGTAGCCGCATGTCCCTCGGAGTTGCCAATCCGCGAGATGTCCTCGCACTGAAGATTTCCGTCTCTTCGCTCCCCGCCATTCAGGCCGAATTGTCCGCACTCGATTCTCCACTCATCGCCGACTTGAGGTTGTCATGGGACAACGCTCAGGATCTCTACGAGTTGATCGAAGGAGCCATAGAGCAGGAAGCGCCCGTATCGATTCGCGACGGCAGCATCCTGAAGAGCGGCTTCCACCCCGAAGTCGATGAGCTTCGCAAGGCAAGCCGGGAGGGCAAAGGCTGGATTGCCGGCCTGGAAGCCAAAGAACGCGAACGGACCGGCGTTGAGTCGCTTAAAATCAGATATAACCAAGTCTTTGGGTACTATATCGAACTCACAAAGGCCAATCTCGGGAAGGTACCGCCCGACTATATCCGCAAGCAAACCCTGGTCAATGCCGAGCGCTTCATGACCACCGAGCTAAAAGAACTTGAAGAGCGGGTCACGGGAGCCGACACAAAACTGACCGCCCTGGAGCAAGCGCTGTTCGAACAACTCCGGACACGACTCGCTGCGGAAACAGCCCGCCTTCAGGAGATCAGCCGCCGACTGGCCATCCTTGATGTAATCGCCGCCCTCGCGGAAACCGCCGCGCTCAATCGCTACGTGCGACCGACCGTCGACGAAGGTGATGGCCTCCATATCGTTCAGGGCCGACACCCGGTCGTCGAACGTCTTGATCTCTCCGGTGGATTTATCCCGAACGATACCCATCTGGATCTGGCTACCAGCCGGCTGCACATTCTGACCGGCCCCAACATGGCTGGAAAGAGCACCTACCTCCGACAGGTCGCTCTCATTACCTTGATGGCCCAGATGGGAAGTTTTGTTCCCGCGACGGAAGCCCGCATCGGACTGACGGATCGCATTTTTACCAGAGTCGGCGCATCCGACAATCTCGCAGGCGGCCAGAGCACCTTCATGGTTGAGATGACGGAATCGGCCCATATCCTCAACTGCGCCACACCTCGTAGCTTGATCCTCCTGGATGAAATCGGCCGTGGGACGAGCACCTACGACGGGCTCAGCATTGCCTGGGCCATAGCAGAATACATCCAGGATCCTCAGCGTCTCGGCGCGCGCACGCTCTTTGCGACGCACTATCATGAAATGACGCAATTGGAGAGTCTACGGGAAGGGATTACGAACTATTGCGTTGCGGTACAGGAACGTGAAGGGAGGGTGCTGTTTCTGCGAAAGATTATTCGAGGGGGCGCCGATCGCAGCTATGGAATCCACGTTGCTCAGCTGGCAGGTCTCCCCGACCAGGTGATACACCGGGCCAAGGCCGTTCTTGCTCAACTGGAGTCCTCGTCGTCATCCGGACGGCCAGTGCAGGAGAACCAGCAGTCGCTTCACTTTGATGCCACGCTCCCTGCGCCGCATCCTATGCTTGAGGAAGTTCGCCAAATGGATCTCTTCTCCATGACCCCCCTTGATGCGCTCAATCGGCTTGCTGAGCTGCAACAACGGCTCCTGAAGGAATAGTTCACATCCAGGCATAGACAGTTCTTCCTTCGACGTCGCAAATAAAAAGGCGGCATCCCTTTCGGAATGCCGCCTTCTTACTTCAGGCCAATGGCCTTCTACTGCTCAGTGATGTCCACCACCCTGGTTGTACTTGGCAGTCCAGGGAATCAGGTTGGCAAGCGGCTTGCCATTGGGCAACAATACATCATATTGCAACGGCAAATTCGCTCCATCTGGAGTCTTCGGGGACGTGTTCAACAACGTCTTCGCGGCGTGGCAAGGAGCATCCACTTCCGTCTTCCCTTCGCACTCCTTCAAACGGAGGGACGAGATGCTCTTTGGCTTGCCCATTTCGCCGGCATTGTCGGCCAACTTCTTGACTGACGAAATCACGCGGCGATTCTGCTCGACTTCCTGAGCCACAAACTCTACGAGAGTGGTCGGGGATCCAGGGGGAACTTCCTTCGCTGCAGCCGGTCCGGAATGCGGACGCGCCATGGACTTCAGCTGTTCCCACACGTTCTTGTCCGCAGGATAGAACTTGAGGTTCTTCCCTGGATGCACTCGCTGCCACCACAGGCCGCTCTCGGCGTTGCCACCGAACACGGCAATGTTGAGCCAGACCGCTTCATCGTATGGATCCAGAATGATGACACGCCCCTGCAGCGTGGTGGGCTTGCTCAGATCTCCCCACTCGAATCGCTCCTGGAACGCCTCGATGGCCAGCGCAGTGGAGGCAAAACCCACCACCAAAGCCACGGCAGCCATAAAGGTCCACCCCTGCTTTTGAAGCTTCATAATCACATCCTCCTTAAAGAAGACAAAAAAGTCTTAAGAATGTCGCCTCGCGTATAAATTCTATTTCAAGACCTTGAATCCAGTAATGGTCCGACCATCAAGAGTCACTTCCATCGCTACAAGTTCCTGCGATGCCTTGATGATTTGATCCATCAAACTCTTATCCTTCACAGACAAACGAACGGTGGTTTGCGCGTGGTGCCAGCCGGCGTAAGGATTGTTCTTGTCCGTACCACCGGTGAAGCCCCAGCCGCAGCAGGTAAACAAAGGATCCGGCGGCTTCACATCCATGGACGTAGAAGACCGCCCTCCCCCTTCACCGGAAGCCGGATCACCGGTGTTCCAGTACTGGATGCCGAAGAGCAATTCGGTATCAGGATTGTCTGCCCATTGCGACCAGACCCTACCCTTCAAGGTATTGGTGGTCTCACCCTTAAAAAACTTTCCGCTGCCCGTGGTGACTTCGCTCGGTCCGCCCCCGGCTGGAGCATCGGCCGCCAACGTAACACCGGCGGTTAACAAGCCGACAACGGAGGAGACTGCAAGTGCGGCTAGAATTCCGACCCTATTCATAACCCTACCCTCCTTGGAAAAATGATGACCAGAGAACCATTGAATCACAGTATCCAAAAAAAGAGTTCAGAAAAAAACAAAAATCCAGAGAACGCGCTAGGAGGAGGAAGTGCGACGCACACCCCCTTTCTCTCTGCTTACCTTCCCCTGTAATGCAGTCGAAATAAATTCAGACTTATATGATGAAAACGCGGCCATGGTACTTAAATCCACGAAACGTGTCAAGAAAATGTTTTGCCGAAATCCAACCATCATCGCCACTTGAAATTGCGCCACGTATCAAATAGTTAGCCCTGCAATCGCGCTCAAATCACCGCAATTCATCACTTGACCAGCGCGCGCACCGACCTAGAGACATCCCGCAACTGACCGGTTATGACGCAAACGACCGCAGACTCTTGGTCGGGATCGGGCCAAGTGCTGTAATTGAAAGACACCGCTGATCAAGTAACGTTTGCGCCACCCGATACACTTGATCGGTGGTTACACGATCAATTTCCGCGATCATCTGCTCGAGCGACACGTGATTGCCTTGGGTCAATTCGTCCTTTGCCAGCTTGCTCATGCGACTGTGCGAACTCTCCAGGCTGAGCATCAGACTGCCCTTCATTTGGTTTTTGACCCGGGCCAAATCTTTTGCATCGATTCCATGCACCCGGAGTTTCTTCAATTCCCGACAGACAACCTCCACGACACGCTCAACCTCTTTCGGGCGCGTACCCGCATACACCGTGGTCATTCCGCCATCGGAATAGGTGGACAAGAACGAATAGATCGAGTACACGAGTCCACGCTTTTCCCGCACCTCCTGAAAAAGCCGTGAACTCACACTCCCGCCCAACACGCCGTTGAGCGCATGCGCCGCATAGCGATCCTTATGCCCGGCACTCAGACCCTGAAGGCCCAAACACAGATGGACCTGTTCAAGAGCCTTACGTTTGACCAGCACCCCACCCTTCACTTCAGGCGGGCGACGGCTTGGCCGGGCGGCCACACCCTTGTGCGAGTCGGAAAAATACCGCGCCAACAACTGCTCCAGGCGGCGCCAGGTAAAGTTGCCGGCCACGGCGACCACGGTGCGCTCAGGATCGTAGTGCGACCCAACGTAGGACACCAGATCGTTCCGTCCCAGAGCTTGAATTCTCGGAGCCTGCCCCAGAATCGGCCTGCCCAGCGGATGGCTGCCGAGCGTGTGCTTCATGTGAAGCTCTTGAACCAGATCCTCCGGATCGTCTTGGACCATCCGGATCTCTTCAAGTACCACCTGCTTTTCTTTTTCGACTTCTTTCGACTCAAACCGGGATCGATAGAACAGATCCGAAAGCAGCTCCAAAGCTGCCTCCAACTGTTGATCCAGCACCTTCACATAAAAGGTCGTCGTTTCTCGGGTGGTGAACGCATTCATCTCCCCCCCCAGTGCATCGATCTCGCGGGAAATCTGCGTTGCCGTGCGGCTGCGCGTTCCCTTGAAAAACATATGCTCCAGGAAGTGAGACAGCCCCTCCTCCCCCGGTTGCTCATCGCGCGATCCGACGTTGACCCATATGCCGATCGTGACGGACTTCAACGTCGGCAGCAGTTCGGCCACAATACGCAACCGGTTGTCGAGAACGATCTTGCGATACACGATCGATTATCCTGCGGGCGTTGGTTCGGTGGCAGGAGAGCCAGCCGGTGCCGGCATGGCTTCCTTCCGGCTCAGGCGAATCTTCCCCTGCTTATCAATTTCCAGCACCTTTACCATTACCTGATCGCCTTCCGATACCTCGTCAGTGACCGCCTTGACGCGATGATGAGCCAGCTGGGAGATGTGCACCAGGCCGTCCGTACCGGGAAGCACCTCGACAAATGCGCCGAAGTCCATAATCTTCCGGACCGTTCCAAGATAGATCTTGCCGACCTCGACCTCCTCGGTCAGGCGCTTGATCATATCGATAGCCTTCTGTGCCGATGCTTCATCAGAAGAGGCAATCGTCACATCGCCGGTGTCTTCGACATTGATCTTCACACCGGTCTCCGCGATGATGCTGCGAATCATCTTTCCACCCGGGCCGATGACGTCGCGGATCTTGTCTTGCTTGATCTTCATCGGGAATATCCGCGGAGCGAAGGCTGACAGCTTGGTGCGCGGTTCGGTCAACGCCTGGGCCATACACCCGAGAATGTGCAACCGACCCGCCTTTGCCTGGGCCAGCGCTTCGCGCATCAATCCGGCGGTGATGCCGCCGATCTTGATATCCATCTGAAGCGCCGTCACGCCGTTTTTCGTCCCTGTGACCTTAAAGTCCATATCGCCCAGGTGATCCTCTAATCCGAGAATATCGGACAGTACCAACACTTGGTCGCCTTCCTTGATCAACCCCATCGCAATCCCCGCCACCGGCTCCTTAATCGGAACGCCAGCATCCAAGAGCGCCAGCGTGCCGCCGCACACCGTCGCCATTGAAGAGGATCCGTTCGACTCCAGGATTTCCGAAACAATCCGCACGGTATAGGGGAACTTATCCTTGCCGGGAATAATCGACTTGAGCGCGCGCTCGGCAAGGGCGCCATGCCCGACCTCGCGACGGCCGGGCGACCGCAACGGCCGCGCCTCACCGACACTGAAGGGAGGGAAATTGTAATGCAGCATGAAGGTGCGCATATACTCGCCCTCCAAGGCATCGATGCGTTGCTCATCATCAGTCGTGCCCAGCGTCACCACCGCCAGACTCTGAGTTTCCCCGCGGGTGAAGACTGCGGAACCGTGCGCACGCGGCAGGACTCCGACTTCGCAGGTAATCGGGCGAATGTCCGCCGGGCCACGCCCGTCGGCACGCACCCGCTTTTCGAGAATCATGTTGCGAACTTCGGTGTATTCCAGACCATGAAAAATTATTTTGACATGCCGGTCACGGTTGGGCTCATCCGACTTGAGCTTCGCAACCGTCTCGGCCAGCACCTGATCCAGACGTTCCTGTCGTGCGCTCTTATTGGGGATGAGGATGGCTTCGCGAATCGGCCCAGCCACCAGCGCCCGCACCTCCTCGGTCAACGCGGCGTCAATCGCCTCCTGCACCACAACCCGCTTCACCTTGCCGACCAGCTTGCGCAGTTCTTCGATCTTCGCGACGATTTTCTTGATTTCGCTGTGCGCCAGCTCGATAGCTTCGAGCATGGTCGATTCCGGCAATTCATTGGCGCCGGCTTCGACCATCATGACCGCGTCGGCAGTCCCCGCCACGACGAGATGGAGATCGCTGGTTTCCAGGGTTTCCAGATCGGGGTTCACCACGAACTGCCCGTTCACCCGACCGATCTTTACGCCGGCGATCGGCCCGTTGAAGGGAATCGACGAGACCGCCAACGCCGCGGAGGCTGCGATAATGCCGATGACGTCCGACACGCCTGTCTTATCCGCAGACAAGACCGAGGCGATGACTTGCGTCTCGAAGTAGTAGCCTTCAGGAAAGAGCGGGCGGAGCGGCCGATCAATCAACCGGCTTGTGAGCACTTCCCGCTCCGAAGGCCGACCTTCCCGCTTAAAATAGCCGCCCGGAATCTTACCGGCCGCATACGTCTTTTCCTGGTAATCCACGGTCAGCGGAAGAAAATCCACTCCCGGCTTGGCATTTTGTGACGCAACGGCCGTTGCGAGCACCACGGTATCACCGTAGGTGGCCCAGATGGCGCCGTCCGCCTGCTTCGCGATGCGTCCGGTCTCCAGCGTCAACCGGCGCCCGGCCAGCTCAATGTCTACAACATGTTTCATCTATGGTCTCCTCCGTTTAAATCCCACAGATGCCCACAGAGATAAGCTCAACCGACTACCCGTACATCCAACGACAAGCGCCTGCCCTCGCTTGAATGCCGACCCGTGCTGTTGAACTTGTTTCAGTGTTCACCTGCGGGGACAACAAAATGGTTCGGCCGCCACCCGCAACGGTGGCAGCCGAATCACTCACACGACTACTTACGAATCCCCAGACGCTCCAGAATGGCGCGATACCGGGCTTCTTCAACTTTTCGGAGATAGTCCAACAACCGACGACGACGTCCGACCAACGTCAACAGCCCGCGCCGGGAGTGGTGGTCTTTCTTGTGCAGCTTGAAATGTTCCGTCAAATACGTAATCCGGTTTGTCAGGATCGCAATCTGCACTTCCGGAGATCCGGTGTCCTTGTCATGCTGCTGGAAACTCTTGACCAACTCCGTTTTCACTTCCTTGACCAGTGCCATACGTCTCTACTCCTCTATTGAGTTCGCGATACTACCACCCTGTGATTCTTCTGTGACCAATACCTTCGATACAGCAATCGACTGCGCATTCGCCGCCGGCACCTCAATATTCATGCCCTCCGGCATCGTACCGATGGCTAATAACCGCCCCGCTTCGTCCTTGATGCGAATGGCCCGATTCGCCCGCCCAGAGAAAGGCGAGGACAGACCATGCCAGGCCAGGACTTCTGAGACGGGAACCGGCATGCCGTGCAGGACCCGTCCGGCCGTCGCCGCTCCCACGATGCAAGTCGGAAGTCCGAGCAGCGCCTGATCCAACGTCAACATCGACGCCGCCAGCGTGCCTTGCTCCAAGCGTGATTCGACTTCGTCCACCGTCAACGCCTGGTCCACGGTCAACGGTCCCACGCGTTCACGAACCAACCTCGCCATATGACCGCCGACCCCTAACTTGTCGCCGATATCCGCGCAGAGCGTCCTGATATACGTCCCCTTGGAACAGACCACCCGGAGCGTCACTTCAGGAATCTGAATATCCACGATATCGAGACGAAAGACGGTCACTTCACGAGCCTGCCGGGAGACCTCCCGCCCGGCGCGCGCCGCCTTGTATAGGGGAACCCCGCCGACTTTTACCGCAGAATACATAGGAGGGAGTTGCTGAATGCGCCCCTCAAACCCGGCTACCACTTCACGGATGCGGGCCTCGGACAACGACTCAGTTGGTGAACGCAGGAGCACGGTCCCGGTGGAATCTTGCGTGTCGGTTGTTTCACCGAGGCGCAACCCGGCCAGATAGGTTTTGTCCCATTCCAGCAAAAATTCAGCGATGCGCGTTCCACGCCCCACGAGCAACGGCAGGACGCCGGTCGCCGCCGGATCCAACGTTCCGGCATGGCCCAACTTCATGCCGCGCAACTTGCCACGAATACGAGCCACGACATCGTGCGACGTCCATCCGGCTTCCTTGCGGACATTCAACACTCCGTCCTGAAGCACAGTGGTCGCGCGTGGCTCCATCGAGGCTATCATGGTCATTTGCTAGACATCGGTACGTGGAGTCTCTGCCAACATTTCTTCGTGGGATTGATCGCGGTGCAGTCCATCCAACAGCTCCAGGACTCGGTCAGCTCGAGGGCCGCTGATGTCCTTCATAAAGATCAGCTCCGGCAGGTATCGCAATGCCAGGCGCCGCCCCAACTCAGCCCGAACGAAGCCGCTGGCCTTCGCCAGCCCGTCGAACACCAACCGCTCATCCTTATTCTGCTCCATGGTCGTCACAAAGACGCGCGCGATGCGAAGATCTTTAGTCAACTCCACATCGGTCACGGTGACCGAGCGCACACGCGGATCCTTAATCTTCCGCATCAGAATGTCGGCCACTTCCATGCGGATCTGGTCCGCCACACGATCGGCCCGGCTGTATGTCGATTTGGTCATGACGCCGCTTTACAGGAATTCAATTCGCGAGCGCAATAGTTGGATCGCGGGCACGGACTGAATCAAATTTACGGCTTGATCCAACACCTGGTTCACATGCGCGGATTCATTCGCCACGCAAGCCAATCCCAACACTGCCTTCTGCCACAAATCCTGGTCTCCGACTTCCGCAACCGATAGATTAAATTTGTCTCGCAACCGAGTCTTCAGGCTCTGCAGGACCTGTCGCTTCTCTTTCAACGAATGCCCGTCGGGAATGAACAACTCAACCGTACAGAGCCCGACGGTCATGCCCGATGACTTTGCGGAGACGTGCCACGGTTCGCAGGCTCAAGCTTTGCGGCAATCTTATCGACGACATAGGCCTCGATAATGTCCCCGGCCTTGAGATCATTGAAGTTTTCGACCGTGATGCCGCACTCATACCCCTGCTGCACTTCACGCACATCATCCTTGAAGCGACGCAGCGAGCCCAGCTTGCCTTCATACACCACCACACTGTCGCGGAGCACACGCACACCGACGCTGGCCCGGGAAATGACGCCATCCACTACGTAACAACCGGCCACCAGACCGGCCTTGGGGATCGTAAACATCTGCCGCACCTCGGCCCGCCCAAGGACACGCTCCTTGAGCGTGGGTTCGAGCAAGCCCTCCATCGCGGCACGGATATCGTTGAGCGCATCGTAAATAATGCTGTATAGGCGCACATCGACACCCTCTCGCTCGGCCAGCGCCGCCGCTTTCGGCTCCGGACGGATATTAAATCCGATCACGATGGCCTTGGACGCGGCCGCCAAGAGAACGTCCGTTTCGGTAATACCGCCCACACCGGTGTGCATCACCCGCAACTTGACGGCACCAGCCGGCATTTTTTCCACTGCGGCGGCCAAAGCCTCCGCCGAACCCTGCACATCGGCCTTGATGACGATAGGCAACTCTTTGACATTGCCCTCCTGAATCTTGGCGAACAGGTCATCCAGGCTCACCTTGGCCGGCCCGGCCAGATCCGCCGCCCGCTGCTTCATCGCCCGCTCCTGCGCAATCTCGCGGGCAACCCGTTCATCTTTCACGATGGTGAACAAATCGCCGGCCGACGGCACGCCCGGCAAACCGATCACCTCGACAGGAACCGACGGGCCAGCCTCGGTCGCCTTACTCCCCGTGTCGGTAATGAGCGCGCGCACGCGACCGCTGAAATTGCCGACGACAAATGCATCTCCGACATGGAGCGTTCCGCTCTGCACCAGTACCGTCGCGATCGGTCCACGCCCGCGATCCAACTTCGCCTCGATCACCAAGCCCTTGGCCATGCGCGATGGATCCGCCTTCAACTCCAAGACTTCCGCCTGCAGAAGAATCATTTCCAACAACTGGTCCAAGCCGGTTCGTTGTTTCGCGGACACCTCAACCATAATCGTGTCGCCGCCCCAGGGCTCAGGAACCAGTCCATGCTCGGTCAGGGCATTCTTGACACGATCGATATTGGCCCCCGGCTTGTCGACCTTATTGATGGCGACGATCAGCGGCACTCCGGCAGCCTTGGCATGATGAATGGCTTCCACCGTCTGCGGCATAACGCCATCATCGGCGGCTACGACCAGAATCACGATATCCGTGGCCTTCGCGCCCCTGGCTCGCATGGCCGTAAAGGCTTCGTGGCCCGGAGTATCGAGGAAGGTCACCTGCTTGCCGCGGACCCCGACGATATAAGCGCCGATATGCTGCGTAATCCCTCCGGCCTCACCTTCCGCCACCTTTGTCAGGCGAATCGCATCGAGCAAAGAGGTTTTCCCGTGATCGACATGCCCCATGATCGTGACGACCGGGGGCCGTAAGACCGCATGCTCCTCACCCATCGATTGCGCAGCCTCTTCCAGCAACGCTTCGCCGATCTTTTCCGTCGACACTTCCACTTTGGCGCCATATTCCTCGGCGATCAACGAGGCCGCTTCCAGATTGATCGACTGATTGAAGGTCACCATTTGCCCCATCTCCATCAGCTTACGGACCACGTCCGCAGGCCGCTGACCGATGAGTTCTGCGAATTCCTTGACGCTCACTCCTGCGCTTAATTTCACGCTTTTCTTTCTCGGTTTCGTGACTTCCGATGGCGAGGCATGGTGAATATGCTTGGATCGGTCTTCGCGCCGCTGCACCGGGATTGCCCGCAGATCTCCCCATCGAGTGGCGTCGTTCTTAAACTTGGCTTCATCTTCTTCACGAGTCCGCGGAGCCTTCTTGACCTTTTTCAGTTTTTCTCGCGCCGCCGCCTCGCTCTCCATGGCCTCCGTGGCCGCACTCTTCTTCTTTGCCGCCGCCAGCGCATCAAGCGGGGGAGCCGTAACCTGGGGAGCCTGAACCGGCTTGACGAGCGGCTCTTCCGACACGGTCACGACAGGCGTTGGGGACACCACTTCTTCGGATGGTGGAGGCTCAACCGGGGCAGCCTCAATCGCTTCCGCATCAGGGCCAGCAACCGGCGCTACCGCGGATGCTTCCGATCCTGCAGGGACGATAGGCGCAAACGCCGCTTCCGCCGCTGCCAGAGAGGCCGCAACGTCCTCCGCGCCTTCCTCCCTTTTCTTCTTGATGAGAATCCGCTTCTTGTCCGGCTTCGGAGGCTCCTCGTGCGCTGCCGCGTGCCCTCTCTCGTGAGATGCACCGGGCTCCTTGGACGAGCGAACCATTTTCTTTCCCTCATGCCCGCCGGAAACAGCCTCACCGCTCCGAGCCTTTGAGCCCAGCTTCTCCAAGACAACGCGAACCGAATCGTCATCCAAGGCACTGCTGTGGGACGCCACCGGAATTCCGAGCCGTTTCAGTTCAGGAATCAGCTCCCGATTTTCCATCCCCAGCTGCTTTGCTAGTTCGTACACGCGCATACAATACCGCTCAGCTCCACCCGCTTAAATAGTTGCCATTCAGCCCGTGACTATCGAACCGCTTCACTCCGCCTGTTGCGCAGCAGCCCTCGCCTCATCCTGCTGGCGCTGCGCCTCAGTTTCCTCTGCCAGGGCCGCCTTGATATCCCGATCCCGCTCCGCCTTTTCTTTCTCGTATTCAGTCGCACTGATGATATCGATCTTCCAACCGGTCAAGCGGGCGGCGAGTCGCACATTCTGCCCGTTCTTCCCGATCGCCAGAGACAACTGCGAATCGGCCACCACCACCAAGGCCGACTTCTTTTCCTCGTCGATTCCGACCTTCTCGATCGTGGCGGGGTTCAGCGCTTCGGCGATAAAGACACGCGGATCCTGCGTCCACGTAATAATGTCGATCTTTTCCCCGCGCAACTCACGAACCACAGCCTGCACACGCGACCCCTTGATGCCGACGCAGGCCCCCACCGGGTCGACAGCTTTGTCCCGAGAAGAGACCGCAATTTTGGTACGATCGCCGGGCTCACGCACGATCGACTTGATTTCAACGATCTTTTCACCGACTTCCGGCACTTCGAGCTCGAACATCTTCGCCACAAACTGCGGGTGGCTGCGGGAGAGAATGACCTGCACGTCCTTAGGGGTGCGCCGCACCTCTAAGAGCAGGGCCTTCACTCGGTCTCCGCGCCGATAGGTTTCGCGCGGGATCTGCTCCTGAATGGGGAGAATCGCTTCGGTCTTGCCGAGATCGACCAGAAAGTTTCGGCGCTCCATCCCGAGAATAATGCCGTTCACCAGATCGCCCTGACGGGTCGAGTACTCCTTCTGAACAGCTTCCCACTCTGCTTCGCGCACCTTCTGAAAGATCACCTGCTTGGCCGTTTGGGCCGCAATCCGGCCTAACTCGTCCATCTCGATCAGGGAGCCGATCTCATCGCCAACCTCCGCGCCTTCGTCATATTCACGCGCTTCCTTCAGTGAGATTTCCGCTTTCGGATTGGCCACCGTATCGACGATGATTTTCTTTGAGACGACCGAGATTTCGCCGGTCTTCGGATCGATTTCCACCTGGATGTTTTCGGCCTGGCCGAATCGTTTCTTGGCAGCCGTTTGAAGTGCTGACTCGATCGCGCCAATGACCCTGGCCTTATCGATCCCTTTTTGACGGCCGATTTCATCGATGACGGCGATCAACTCTCGGTTCATAGCTCACACCTCATGGTTAACACACCACCCCGGCACCTGCTGCTACGAGAACTCCACCTTCCGCCGCGCCAGAGCGATTTGATCAAACTCAACCCGGATTGTCTCCGTGGTTTTCTTCTGCTGAATGCCAAGGGTCACCCCCCGGTCGTCCACCTCAACCACTGCGCCAACCAGCCGCCACTGCGCCTGAATCGGTTCGCGCAATTTGAGCGTGACCGGCTTCCCGATCAGACGCCGGTAGTCTTGCACGCTCCGCAAGGGACGATCCAGTCCGGGAGACGAGATTTCCAACGTATAGGCATGCGGGAATGGATCAATCACATCGAGCGCCGGGCTCAACGAGCGATGCGCCTGCTCACAGTCTGTCAGGGTGATCCCCCCGGGCTTGTCGATAAAAACACGAATCACGGTCCTGGGCCCTTGGCCGACGCAAACCGCCTCGACCAACTCCAGACCATGAGACTGCAAAATAGGAGCGGCAATTTCTTGGATGCGAAGGTTCAGCGCCTCAGCGCGTTTCACCGACGGCTTCCCTGCCGACACTGCTCCCGCGTCACTCATAGAGAAAAGTTGCTCAAACAAAAAAGTGGGCCTTGGCCCACTTACAGCGCGAGAACCTTACCATGCCATACTAGTGAAAGCAAGGGGCGGCTAGCCGACCAGCGCCTCAAAACGGCGAGACAACAACCGAGAAACAGAGCCCGGCGATCCGCTCCCGATCGCATATCCGTCGACACGCACCACGGGCAATACTTCCACAGTCGTTCCTGTCAGAAATACCTCCGACGCCGCAAGTAATTCTTCCCGGGTGACGAACGATTCCGTCACGGGGACACCTTCTTTACGCGCCAGCTCTAGGACGATCGCGCGCGTCACGCCGGACAGAATCCTGTGCCCTTCCGGCGCCGTCTGAACGACGCCGTTCCGCACCACCATGACATTACTGACCGACCCCTCCGTGACCATCCCCTCACGGACCAGGATCGCTTCAAACACGCCCGCCTCCTTGGCTCGCTGCCGCGCCAGGACGTTGGCCAGCAGGTTGACGCTCTTGATGTCACAGCGTCCCCATCGAATATCCTCGAACGACATAGCCTGAACCCCGGCGTTGCGGACGGAGACATCCAGCGGGTGGAACTCGCGAAACGTCAGCACAGTGGTGGGGGCGGACGAGACAGGAAAAGGGTGATCGCGGGGAGCCTGCCCACGGGTGATCTGCAGATAAATCTTGGTCTCAGGGAACTGGCTCAGCCGCAAGCCTTCTCGAATCAAGCAACTCCACTGATCCCTCGTCTGCCCGATTAAAAGTTGCAGCGCCTGAGCACTCCGCTCCAATCGAGCCAGGTGTTCTTCAATCGCGAAGGGTTGCCCGCGATAGGTGCGAATGACTTCATACACACCGTCCCCGAACTGAAACCCACGGTCCTCAATGCTGACGACCGCATCAGCCAGCGGACCAAAGCGACCATTCACATACGCAATGTCAGGCATAACTCATTTCTCAGCACCTTTCGAACCTCAGGATACAGTCACGTAAAAAATCTGCCGGTCCTCAGCCGTGAACTTCCACCCCATTCGCTTTTCAAACACCAATCGGTGGGTTCCTGCGGCCATAGGCCTGAATTCAAACGTACGCTGCCCCGCATCGACCGCATTGTTACTGGCAGTGCGAAGAAAATCGTCTTCAACCAGAGGCATGGCGGTCGCGTCGTAGGACGGAACCCACAATTCACCACGGGTGCGATCCTCCCACAGCCGAATGTGAACCAATGCCCCCACTCTCGCCTTGAGCGTCTTGGAGCCAGGCTCCTGCTCTGCACCGGTAGGAATTGCCTTACTTAACGGACTCATAATATTCTCTTGCCGCTCCGCGGTAATCACTCGCCCGGCTACACCTTGCGCCGTCCCCCGACAAACACCTGCCCGCCTTCCACCCGCACATCATAGCTCCCGACACAGTAGCCGCCGCCATCCGTGCCTTGTCCGTTTCGGACATCGAAGGCCAGGTCATGCCAGGGACAGGAGACAACATGCCCCTTTACTCGGCCCTTATTCAAAGGCCCGCCCTCGTGAGGGCAAGAATTATAGATCGCGTGAAATTGGCCGTCGATATTGAATACGGCAATGGCCCGCTCGTTGACCTTTACAACCTTGACCTGCCCCGGAGGAATTTCTTCAACCTTGGCCACGCACTGAAACCCTTCCATACACAACTCCGATTCCTTACATCCGAAGGGTAAATTTGAGTTCCATCCCCGTCGTGATACCTGTGCGCTGGACGGAGCCCGCCTCGGCCTCGATGAGGTAGCGAACCGGTTCGGGCGGAGGCCCGTAAAGCGGACACGGATCCTTCTCACAGGGCGGCACCTGCTCGAGGATGTGGACCACGTGGTGACTCTCATCAATCCACACCATATCGACGGCGATGCGAAACTGCCGAGTCTGAACGCGATGCAAACCCGTCGACTCAAAGATATAAAGCATCCCCGTATCGGCTGGCAATCCTTCTCGAAACGCCAGCCCGAACAGCAATTTCTCAGGGGTACTGGCCACTTCCGTTTCCATCGTCTTTCCATTGGGAAATTCCACGATGATAAGCTCGGACTCCTTTGGCCCCCCGAGAAACAGGCTCACACTGACCAACAGAATAATTAACAGCACGAACGTCACAATTTTCTTGCGACGCTGCTCCGACTCAGCTGCACTCGTGCGCTTCACCATAACAAAATGCGGTCGAACATGGATGCATCCTCATGTGATCGCACACGCGCCGAGCCGCATGTACATTGGGCCCAAAGCCCCATGACTTTCCGAGTGCTAGGCCTTCTTCCCGAGTCTCATTCTGTTGACTTGCCGAAGAACGGCAGCATAGAATGCGGACCTGTTTCGCCGCGAACTATGGTCGCGGCGGCACGAAATTGTCAACATCTTATCCGTCATTAAAGAAACTGAGAAGGAGGCACAGGCCATGGCGCTTCTGATCACCGATGAGTGTATTTCCTGCGGGGCATGCCTGCCAGAATGTCCCAACGAAGCGATTTTTGAAACCCGTAGCGACGCTGAAGGTAAGGGCAATCATGTCGGCGATGGTCAGGGAGTCGGTGACAACATCTATGTCATCACGCATGATCGCTGCACGGAATGCGTCGGACACTTTGACGAGCCTCAATGCGCAGCGGTCTGCCCGGTAGACAATTGCTGCATTGCCGACCCGGCCTACCCCGAAACAACCGAAGTGCTGCTGGACAAGGCCAAGACCTTGAATCCGGACAAGGAAATTGATCCGGCCAAGGTGTGGAGCGGGGTTCGAAACTAGTCAGCATACGTCATTCTCCTATAGGTGACACCACGAAGGCTCCTCCGGGAGCCTTCGGCGTTTCTGCGCTGCACAAACCGATAACTCCCTGGCTTTCACCGGCCGACGGCTGTAGACTTTAAAGGAGATGCGTCCCGCGCAGGCCTCCCACCTGTAAGGCCTTGCTGCATCCGGCCTAATCGTCACCCTCTCAACGGGAGGTGCTCATGACACGCGCAAACCGCCTGATCTTATTCGCCGGCCTTGCCCTCGCCTTGCTCCCTCTGCAAACCATGGCCGATACCGGAGACATCGGAGCCATCATTGAAAGCTTCGTTACGAGACAGTTTCCGAATGCGGCCAATCACTTCTGGATCGTCAATGACACGCAATGGGACGGAGACGAAATGATCGTGGACATGAACGCAATTGTCACCGAGCGGCGGAAGGATGCCCCAACGGCAAGTCGCTTCTTGCTACTGATCGTAGACGGGAGACTCAGAGGCGTTCAGAATATTCCACTGGACGCCGAAGCCGAATGCCAAACGGAACAGGAAGCGTAGGAAGGAAACATTTCCGCGATACCAGGCGGCGGATGCGCCTGATACAACAACGCCCCACCTGCATTGCTGCAGATGGGGCGTTGCACTGTACGTAGCTGAAATGTCGACTACTTGATCATCAAGATCTTGCCACCGACGTGGGCCGGGTGCAAATGGCAGCGATAGCTCAGCGTATTTCCCTGGGTCGCATTGAACAAATCACTGGTTGGAACACCGATGTATTTCGTTTCACCAGGCTTCAACACCACTTCAGCTTTCAGCACGAACGGAGAAGCAGCATTCACAGGATCGGTCATCTGGAACCCATGCTCTGCGGTAGAGTTGTTCGTGACTTTCAAAACGAGTGGACGGCCCGGACGCACCTTAAAATCGATCACGGTGACAGGCGGATACCACGCCTTCATATTACCAATTTCAACGGCGAACAATTCCGCATCCACAATCAATTCCTTGAACGGCTGCCCGACGACGGAACCGGTATCCAAATCACCGATTTCGACACCGCCAGCTTGCAGCGCATATGCGCCTGATGCCCCAGCCACCAGCATGACCAGGCCAAAAAACACTGCTACCATCGTCTTACCCATGACCTACCTCCTTAAAGAGATTAAGAAGAGATGCGATTAGGTTGGTGAATAATGACCACCGCGCTCTGAACCATCTGCTAGACATTCCGCCCAGGAGTCTAGCCGCTACTACTCGAAAATGTCCTAAATAATAGGCTGATGAGGGACACCTTATAGCATAGGGATTAAAAAGGAAGCAAGAAAGTTCTTGGGCGTCAAGCGGACCTAGCTCTCCATGACATCGCAGCACTGCCAAGGACTCAATTCCCTTATATCATTTGCTATTTCAGACAGTTATGGAAATCACTTCACGTCAGGCGACATTTCTACCGCATGCGATCCGATCAGCAAATCGTAGGGCGTATAGTCGTCGGTTAAGGTCAGGCCCGGCGACCAGGGCTGGGTGCGTCGCGCCGCCAACAAGGCAGTCGCTTCGGGTGGCAGCCGGCGGGCTTCTACTTGCGATTGGATACGCGTCACGACTTCATCATACGGGGTCGTGTCGATCGGACCGCCGCCGAAAAAAATCAAATTCTCCGCCGTGGTTTGATGCGCCCGCCAAGGCCCTTTCACTCCAAAGGACTCGAGTGTGGGAAACGCCGTCTTCAATGTCTGCACAACCGCGCTCGCACGCTGAAGATCTCCCCCCTCGCCGGATGACGCCAGATTAAGAGCCAGCACACCATCAGGATTCAGTCGACTCCGGAGTTCCGAGAAAAACTCAACCGTGGTCAAATGAAAGGGGATGAGGTGCCGGGCAAATGCATCGACCCAGATGACGTCGTACTTCGCCTTGGTATCGCGCAAAAACACGCGGGCATCTTTCACAAAGACATGATGATTGGCGGGAGGGCGATATTCAAAATACTGCTCGGCCATCCGAACGACGACCGGATCAAACTCGACGACATCCAGCTCCAACTCCGGCCATACCTGGGCCAGCCACTTAGCGAGTGATCCACCCCCATGCCCCAGAATGAGTCCGCGTTTGGGGTCCGGGGTCAACGCGACCGCTGCAACCATGAGTTGGCTATAGGGAAGAAAGAGCGTGGCAGGGTCAGCCCGCCACATGACCGCATGCCAGGTACGGTCGAGGACCAGGTAGCGAAACAGATCGTCGTCACGCACGCGTACCTGCTGATAGGGACTATCTTCCTGGTACACCAGCCCGGCAACGGGAGCCGCCTGCCCGAACAATTGCCAGCTCACAATAAGCAGACCGGCCAGCAACAAACCCGTCACTTTCGTGACCTTCCCGCTCCCCTGCTGCAACCACAACACACCTAACAAAAGCTGGAGCACGCCCAACGAAGCGACGAGCGTCTGGGTCCCCAGCCACGAGAGAAGGAAGAACGCCGTGCCCCAGGTCCCGGCCAAACTCCCGACGGTGGACAGCGCAATCATGCTGCCGGTATGGCGGCCAAGATAGCCCATGTCGACGACGGCTAATCGAAGCAATGCCGGCATGACGCCGCTCAATCCGAATGCCGGGGGAGCCAACAATACGCAGGCCGCAAGGCTGGGGCCCCATCGCGGATCCTCGACAAGCTTGGCCACCTTAAAAATGGCAACCTGCCCCATCCATGACATCAGCAGCGTCCAGGCGCCGGACCCGAGCAGGAGCCAGGCCAGCACAGCCGCGACACGATACCGATCCGATGCCCAGCCGCCGAACGCATACCCTGAACTCATGGCCGCCAGGATGATCCCGATCAAGGCCCCCCAGACAAACAACGAATTCCCGAATACCGGAGCCAGCAAACGGCTTCCGAGAATTTCCAGCGCCATGACGATGGCACCGGTTACAAGCGCCGTGATGAGCAGAAACAGACGTGGCATGCGAGAGGCGGAAGGTCCCTGTGCCATCATCAACACAGGACCACAGAAAGGCTAGCGGTAAACCAGTGCCGTTCGGAGTAGAGGCACGCCATATTAGAGCGTTCCCCAATTCTTGAAGTAGCGAAGCAGGTCGCGCACCGAAATCATCCCCACTACCCGCCCCTCTTCTGTAATCACGAGATGCCGGATTCCCCGCTCGGCCATCACATCGCTCGCCTCATGCGCGGATCGGGCAATATCGATCGTCATGACCGGGGCGCTCATCACTGACCGGGCCATGACCTGTTCCGCGGCTGCTCCGCTGGCCATGGCTTTTCGGACGAGATCGGCCTCACTGACAATCCCCACATAGTCACCGTGATCGGCGACCAGCATCGCCCCGACGCGGGCGTCACGCAGTTGCCTGGCCACGGCCAACAAGGTGTCATCGGGATGGACAGTCCTCGTGATAGGACGCATCATCATCGCTAACGGTCGTTGGATGGGCCCGCCTGAACCTGCCATTCGCCAGCCTCTCCTTCGAAGAGGGCCGAATTCTACTGGATGTGCGCGGCAATCTGCAATTCACCCATTCCGCACCACTGCCAAAACCTGCGATATGTTTGCTCACTTTCGTACGCGTTGCTATACTACCGACTCTACACACGTACTTACCCACAGTTTCGACGGCTTACCTTCAGGAGGAGACGCTTCCATGCATATCAGCGTGATTGGAACGGGTTATGTCGGCTTAGTCACCGGTGCCTGCTTCGCGGAATTCGGCGTGAACGTCACCTGTATGGATACAGATGCGCGCCGCATCGCCAGACTCGAAAAGGGGGAGGTCCCGTTTTTCGAACCCGGTATCACCGAACTCGTGGCCAAAGGCATCAAAGAAGACCGCCTTCATTTCACCACCGATGTCGCCAAGGCCGTCGACAAAGCGCTGGTCATCTTCATTGCCGTCGGCACGCCCCCGAAATCGGACGGCTCCGCCGACCTGTCCTATGTCGAAGAAGTGGGCCGCGGCATCGCCAAAAACATGACCGGCTACAAGGTCATTGTCACAAAATCCACGGTCCCGGTCGGTACCGGCGAAAAACTGCGTGAAGTCATCAAGGCCAACCAAACCGGCCGCTTCCGTTTCGACATCGTCTCCAATCCGGAGTTCCTCCGCGAAGGATCCGCCATTGAAGACTTTATGCGTCCCAACCGCGTCGTGATCGGCGCTGACAGTGAGCAGGCGGTCGCGATCATGAAAGACCTCTATCGTCCGCTGTACCTGCTGGAAACCCCGATTGTCGTAACCGACATTCCGACTGCTGAGATGATCAAATACGCCTCCAATGCGTTTCTCGCCGTCAAGATTTCCTTCATCAACGAAATCGCCACCGTCTGCGAAAAGGTGGGCGCCGACGTGCAGATGGTCTCCAAAGGAATGGGCCTCGACAATCGCATCGGAAACAAATTTTTGCACGCTGGACCGGGGTTCGGAGGTTCGTGTTTCCCGAAGGACTTGGCGGCACTCGTGCAGACCGGCGAGCGCGTGGGGTACCCGTTTCAGATCGCAGGGGCCGCGGCCAAGGTGAACTACGAACAACACCTGCGCATGGTCGAGAAGGTGAAAGAGGCCTGCGGCGGCGTGAAGGGAAAAACGCTCGGCGTGTTGGGCCTGTCGTTCAAACCCAACACCAATGATATGCGGGAAGCCCCGTCACTGACCATCTTGAGCGAGCTGATGAAGGAAGGGGCGACGATTCGCGCCTACGACCCGGCCTCGATGGAAGAGTCGACGAAACTTTTGCCGGGGATGGTGCCCTGCCAGGATACCTACGACGTCGCAGAAGGCGCCGACGGCTTGATCATCATGACCGAGTGGAACCAGTTCAGGAATCTTGATTTCGATCGGCTGAAGAAATCGATGCGGCAACCGCTTCTGCTGGATCTCCGCAATACCTATGAATCAGACCGTGTAGTCGGCTTCGGATTCCGCCACGTCTCGGTCGGTCGCCCCACCAAGAATCCGGCCGCCTAACCGGCGGCCGGACGGCTCACACTAACTAAGCAGCTTTGCAGGCTCGGCCTGGGCACCTTCTTTGGCCTTCGGCTTATAGCCCATCCGATCGAGCACTTTCATGATTCTGGTCTTTAGACGGTCATCGGCTTCGGCAAGGGCCGTGGCCAGAGGCTCGACAGCCGGCTTCCCGATCTTCCTGATGATCTCCGTGGCCGACTGGCGCACATCGTCCTCCTCGGAAACCAGCAACGGCACCAGCGACGAAACCGCCGATCCGCCGATCTTAATCAGCGAATCGTAAGCCCGCTGCCGCACATCGCCGACCTCATCGCTCAGCGCTTCCACTAGTGGCACAACGGCGCGTGGATCTTTCAATTCGCCCAACACTTCCGCGGCATACTTGCGGTTGAGCCAATGGGAATCCTTGAGGTCGATCAACATGGCATCGGCTTTGGCCGCGTTCGGATCTTTCGCCCTGATCCGGAAACTCTTCGCAATGCGCTTGCCGCCCTCTTCAACCACACGGATCGTCGCCCCATCGCCGGGCTTGATCTTGAGGAAATCTTCGAAGGCCTCATCGCCGACATCCAACACGACGGTCTTTCCGTCGTACGCAAGCAGTTCCACCTCCAACTGCTTGGCTTCGGGATTGACGGCCACCACGCGTTCCGTCACCAGGTTGAACCCGTCCTTCTTGGTCCCGCCCTTTGGTCCGATCTGAATCAGTTTTACCGGTGCTTCTTCTGCCATAGTAGAGTTCCTTTATCGGGTTATGACGAGGTCGCCTGCTTCCATCCCAAACTCGCAAGGACACCTTCGACGGTCTCCTGCACCATCGTGTTTTCATCTTCCAGGAGGGGAAGCAGCGGCTCGATGGCCTGCTTCGCCCCCAAGCGCGCCAACGATTCGGCGGCATTCCGCCGCACGAGCCAATCCTCATCTTGAAGAGACTGGATCAACGCATCGGCGCTACGTGGATCGCCGATCTTGCCGAGCGCTTCCGCGGCATGGCGCCGCACCATCCAATTGGGGCCCAGTAGTCCGCCGATCAACGCATCGACGGCCCTGGTATCGCCGATCTTCTTCAAGACCCGAGCGACATCCTCTCGCACCGTCCCGTCGCCGAGCGCCTCGATCAATCCCGGCGTCGCGCGGGAGTCGCCGATCCGTTCCAGTGCCCAGACGGCCGCCGTCCGGACGGCCCCATCCTTATCTTTCAGCGCCACCATCAAAGGATCCACCGCGCGCGGATCGCGGAAACGTCCCAACGCATTGGCCGCCTGTTCGCGAATCGCCCATTCATCGTCGGTCAGTGCCTCCAGCATCTGATCGAACGCCACGGGTCCGATCCGCACCACGGCTGTCGCGGCCGCCTCGCGAATCACGACGTCTTCATCGGCCATCAGGCCGATCAACTGTGGAACGGCCTCGACCCCCATCTGCCCGAGGCTCGCCATCGCATGGTCCCGCAACGCCTCGTTGTCATCGCGGAGTGCGGAGATTAATTGTGCAATTCGTTCGGCATCACTCATGATCGTCCGATTCCTCCTGTCCGACCGGCTGTTCGCCTTCAAGCGCAGCCAGTTTGTCCGCGATGAGGCCCGCACTATAGGAAACGATGCCGTCCCGGTCGGTCCGCAACCGGTTGAACAACTCGTTATACGGACGCAACACCTCGACGTCCTTGATTTTCGCCAAGGCCTCGATCGCCATCACCCGCAGCGGCCTGATCGGGATCGCCTCGATATACAATTGCGCCGGCCGCGGGTCTCCGATGAGCCCCAGCGACTTCACGGCATACTCTTTCACTCCGGTATCCTTATCCAACTGCAGCCGCTTCATCAACGGCTCGACGGCGCGCACATCCCCGATCTTCCCCAACAAGTCCGCGGCCGCTTCACGCACCACCCAATCGTCATCTTCGAGGTACTCAATTAAAATTTCGACCGCAGGTCGCCCGATCCCCAGCAAATCCATGACCGTGGACATGCGAGCTTCCTCGCGCTCGCTGGCGCCCTCCACATCGCGCAAGGCATTAAACGTCGCATCGATCCGGTCCCTGATCGCTCCCAGCTTCTTCAGCGTGCGCACGGCGGTATCACGAACCGCGGGAGAGGACATGGCATCGATCAATCCGTTTGCCGAGCGCGGATCAAGTAAGTGTTCGAGGATTATTGCTGCGGTCGCCTGCGCTTCGCCCTCCGGATGGGTCAACATTTCGCATAAGGGAGTGATTGCGTTGGGAATCACACCGAGGAGCTGACGGACCCGGTTCCGCACATCCTCATCGGAAGACTCGTGAAGACTGCGCACCAAACCCGCGGCTGTCTCGTCATCCAGATTGCCGGCCATCTGTTCCAGAGCTGAGAAAGCGGCTTGCCGGACGGTTTCCTCGGAATCCCGAAGTAAACCGACCAACGAAACTCCGGCTGCCGGATCTTTGATCCGCGACAACATCGCCGCCGCTTCAACCCGGAGCGCCACATCGCCCGATTCCAAGGCCTGCGTCAACGCCTGCACTGCCCGAGGCCCACCGGCTAAGCAGGCCGCTGTGGCCCGCATGCGCCGCCACTCTTCCTCGTGGGTCAGTTCAGAAACGAGTGTCTCGATAGTTTCTTTGGACATCCTACAACCGGCGAGCGGGGAATCCGTTGATTCGTGAATACGCGAGGCAAGCGCCACCCCAGCTCATCGCCCCATCACTGTTGCTATACTTTCAGACTCGTCCTGGCCGCCAGCCGACAGCCGTCAACGTCTCTCGAACGTGATACCGAATATTTTCGTCTTGTTCCTTTGCCAACATCGGGAGCAGGGACGGAATCACCGCCGGGCCGAACTTGGTCAAAGCCGCAGCCGCCTCAGACCGCGTAATGGTATTCCGCAAGGCCACGATCAGAGAGGGAATAGCCACGCCGTCGGCGATCATCCCCAACGCGCGAGCCGCCATCCCCATGATCGCCATCTCGTCCGTCCAGCCATCGGCACAAGGAGTAGCCGTAGCGCGAGGCTCACCCAGCGGCACCCCCTCCACAACCCGCCGAAGAAGTGGCACGGCACGAGAGTCGCCGATATGGCCGAGCGCCTCGACCGCCAGCAGCCGCAAGCCCGGCTCTTTCATGACCGTCACCAGATAATCTACCGCGCGCGCATCCCGGATCGCACCCAACGCACGCACCACATCTTCGCGAATGGCCGAGTCCCGCTCATTGAACAGAGCACGCAGCAACGGATCGACAGATTCCGGAGACTTCAGCTTCCCCAACGCCTCCACGGCATGGAGGCGAACCAACCAGTCATCGTGTTCCAGGGCTTGGATCAACCCCAACACAGCGGCAGCGCCGATGGCGGCCAGTGCACTGGAGGCCTCCTCACGAACCGCCTTGACCTTGTCCTGCAAGAGCGGCATCAAGACGCTGACGGCTTCGGGATCGCCGATCCGTCCCAGTCCCTTCGCCGCATGCATGCGCACGATCCAATCGCGACTGCCCAGAGCCTCGACCAGCGGGCGGAAGACCCGGGCATCGGCAATCGAAGCCAAAACGGCCGAAGCCGCTTCCTGCACCTGCAACGCCGGATCCGCCAAGCAGCCGGCTAGAGCGGGAACCGACGCGGACCCGAGCGCGGAGAGCGACCCGATCGCCGCCTCACGGACAGCCCGATCGGTATCGCGGAGCAACTTCGTCAGCGGCAGAACCGCCCGGGCGTCGTTGAGCGCTCCCAGCAGGGTCGCAGCCTCTTCCCGAATCGCCCAATCTTCGTCCGACAACGCTGCGATCTGTTCACTGACAGTGTCGGCCATGGTACCTCGGCCTCTGGTGAGACCATCGACCTTAACACGGGATTTTTTGAGGGATCAACGCAGAGTCGGCCATGCGACCTGGCATCGAACCGTCCCCGCGCAGTTGGTCCAAACAGAGGAGAAGAGCCGGTAGGAGCGCCGGAGATGTTCATCCCCGGGGACGAACCCCAAGGGGAAGCAGCCGGTGATTACCGCACCGATCCTTTGGCAAAATCTCCGCTCGGACCGAACCGTCCGATGTCGCCTAGCGGTCGATCGACACGAAGATTGTCGGCCTGACTGGAGTCCACCGAGGTCTCTTCATCCGGGGGCGTCCACCCAAGGTGTTCCAACGTTTCAACCACGAGAAGCCGTAAGGAATCTTTAGCCGTCAGCCGCACGGAGGCGTAGGACAGGACGCGTTCTCCCTCGGCTTCAACTTCCGACGCTTTGGGATCGTAGAGAAAGGAGATCAGCGGTTCGATAGCCGAGTCACCGATCAGGACCAACGCCGCTGCTGCTTTCTCACGCAAGACCCCGTCCTTCAGCAGCATGATTAAATCGGGGATCACGCGCGGATCGCGGAAGTGGCCGAGTGCCGTGGCCGCCGCTTCCTTGATAAAGGCGTCTTCGCTGACGATACACCCGGGCGTCGGAGTGCCGTCCTGACGCACACCTTTTCCCTTGAGCGCAGCCAAGACGGCTGGAAGGGCCCGAGGATCGCCGATCATACCCAGAGAAGCGATGGCATGGCGCTTCACGGCACCGTCTTTCATGGCTTCCAGTAGCCCGTCGATGGCGCGTGGATCCCCGATCATACCCAACGCAATCGTGGCATCTTCCCGCACGGCCCGGTCCGGATCTTTCAACGCCTCGATCAAGGCATCGACGACACGCGGCTCCCGTACCCAGCTCCGGCCGATTTGGTAGTCCGTCGTCATGCCTCCCAATGCGCGAGCCGCATGACAACGCACGACAAAATCTTTGTCCTTCAATGTCTCGAGCAACAAATCGACGGAGGGCTGTCCGATCGCTACCAGGGCAATGCCGGCGGTTTCACGGACGATCTTGGATGAATCACGGAATAATTTCACCAGCGCGGGAATGGCTTTCGGATCGCCGATTTTTCCCAGCGCTTCCGCGGCGGCACTCTTCACGGCCCCGTCGCGATCCCGGCAGGCAAAGACCAGCGCATCGACGGCGCGCGAATCATGGAGATCCCCGCAGGCTTTGGCCGCATGCTCCCGAACCCGCCACCGCTCATCCTTCATCGCGGCAAGCAGCCGATCCAGCTGGCCCACGCCAAGCGAGACCACGGCCGCGACCGCTTCGTTGCGAACTTCCATGATCGGGTCGTTGAAGAGCACGATCAACGCTTCGATCGCCTTCGGGCCGCCGATCTTGGCCACGCCCCATCCGGCACGCGTCCGCACAGACCAAAACTCATCGCCGCAGGCGCCGATGAGCGCATCCAGCGTGGCCGGGTTCGCTAACTCGGCGAGGGCTTTCGCCGCCTCTTCACGCGTGGCGTCGTCCGCATCTTCGAGGGAATCCAGCAGATCATCGAGTGCCTGTGCCATCACCCACCTCACTATTCCCGTAATAGGCGTCACGTTGACCGCCATGGGGATAGGTGCGTTTGCACCGTACCACCAGGGTCTGAGTCCCGCGGCCCTCCACACATTGATCGAGTGACTTGGAGTATTCCAGTTTCCCGTCCAAACTCACCGTGAAGGGGAAGTCGAAGGTAAAACTGATGAACTTGTACTGTCCCGGCTTGAGCTTCAGCTCGCGCGTTTCGGTTGTCCGGTAGGCATCCGAGGTCTCCGGGTCCAAGACCCAGAGCGGGGGCGTCACACCGGGCACCTGCCACCAGGATTGCGGCACCAATGGAGTCGGATCAATTGTAATCGTATGTTCTTTACCGTAGGCAGGGGGTGGACCGGCCGCCAGGAGCCGCTCGGATGGCCCTAGAACCAACCCACAGGTCACGGCTACGATCCAGAAAAACACCTGCCGCCCGGCGAATGCTTTGTGCGATGATGAACGCATCGGTCCTCTATTGCAGGAGTGGGCTGACGGGAGCAGCAGCGAATGCGGTCTTGAAGATTTCTTCGACCGGGTGGCTCTCCCATTCGGTATACGTCGTGAGTCCAAGCGCGCGCATCACCGTCGCGCCCGTATCGATAATCGAGACCGGCTGGCGAATCGAATGCCCAGCCTTGATGCCGACGCCTGAGGCAATCCAAGGCACCACCGGAACATTGCCGGCCTGCTCACCGGAGACCTCACCGGCCGAGAATTGCGTCTCCCCGAAGGCACTCAGCGAGGTGGCAAACACCGTGGTCCGCTTGATCAAACCATGTTCCCGGTACAGATCGAGCACGGTCCCCATCGCCTTATCGACCGCCTTTAACGCGTCTTTGTAGGCAACCGATTTCCAGCCCTGCGTCTCTCCGACACGCCCGGGAGCCGGCAGATGGACCACCAGGAGATGCGGCAAGGCCGGAATGGCATGACCGTACCCGGAACCACTCGTCGCCTTTTTGAAATAATCACGCACGTAGCCGACGAGACGATCAGGATTACATTCGGCCCGAAGCGGACCACACATTTGATAATCCGTATAGGGCTCCGGCTTCGCGAGTTGATACAACGACTCATCCATATAGAAAATGGCACTGTCCCGGCCGCCGCTCAGGTCCAGATAATCAAACACCGTCGGCGCGCGAGGATATCCACGACTGAATTCAAAGACGTTCCAGGTGATCCCATGCTTGGCGACCGGCATGCCCGTCACCAGCGAGGCCATCGTCGGCAACCGGCGCGCAGGGGCCACCGCGGTAGCAGACCAGGTCACGGCCCCGTCTTTCACAAGGGACGATAACACCGGCATCGCGCCACTCTTGAGCGATTCCTGGCCAAATCCTTCCAAAACGAAGAGAATCACATGTTCCGTGACGCCTGTCTGCGCGGGAGTGGCAGCTTCGCCCCCACCGCGTGCCGCAAAGGCAACGGATTGGGACGAGGGCGCCACGAGTGCCAGCCCCAGACCGACGACCATGCAGAAGGCCGCCGTGACTGTCAGAATGCTGCGAATAGGACTCATAACCTGCCCCACCATACGATCTTTTGAGAAGCGAAGAGAAAGTACCTTAGCATGCTGTTTTCCGCGAAGGCAAGGCGCGAACCCCGCCTCTCATAGCGTCGAAGTGGGATCGATGGTATCCTCATCCGGTCGGGACAACTCGCTCGACACCCACACTCAGTCAGACGCTCCACGGTGGTGAAGCGATGCCAGAAAACCGGTTCGACAGCGGCCCCCGCTTCATCCTCGACACGTCCCCGCGGGCTCGATCGATCCACCTTTTTATCGGCCTGTTCTCTATCGCCCTCTCCCTGCCAATCACCTGCCCGAGTCCAAGCCAAGCTGAGGTTCGAGTCGTCACCGGAACGGGCGACCATCGAATGAACGATCACGAAACCAAAACGGATGGGATCAGACTCGCCACCGAGCAGGCTAAGAAGCAGGCGTTGGAGCAGGTCGCTTCGTATCTGGAAAGCGTCACGGTCGTGCGGGATCTGGATGTCACTCTGGATGAAATCCGCAGTTACACCGCCGGACTGGTGCTGGTCCTCGATCAACACGTGACGACCGCCCTGGATGGAGAGTTCGTTGTGCTCCGCGTCGAGCTGACGGCTCAGGTGGACACCGACGAAGTCGCTCAGGCCATTGCCAACCTACGGCAGAACGAGAACGCGAGGGAGCAGTTGCTTGCGCTCAGACGGGATGTGGAATCCTTGCAACAGGAACTCGAGGCCGCCAACGACGCCCTCGCCGCAGCCAAGTCACCCGAACAGGTCGAAGCACTGAGCCATGAACGGAACGAGTTGCTCAACCGCGCGGAGTCCGATGCGATGGTCGCGCAAGCCTGGACCGACTGGATGTTACTCGCTCCGTTCGCACAACCCTCTCCATCGGCTGGCCTCGCACAAATCTACGCTCTACTTGGGTTGGCGAGCCGGCTGAACCCCGACAATCCCCGCCTGGCCATCGCGCAGCAGACCCTGGGAACGAACGCGCCCCCGGCGCCGCCGCAACCTCGCCGGCCGCCCGTGCCGCATACCGTTCCGTTTTTGCCAGGCTACGCGGTCGTCCCGCAACAACCGGCTCAACCAGGCGCCATTCAAGTACCGGCACAGCCTGGGACATCGCTACCGCGGGGCAGCCGCGGCACGATGCCGACCTATCGACAAGTCCCGCCGCCAACCGGCCGACCGCCTATGCGCACGCTCCATACCTATCGATCGGGAGTCGACCAGGCTGCTCCTGCTGCGGAACAACCATCAACCGGTGCCCCTCGCGGAACCTCGCCCGCCATCATCTACCAGGTGCCGAGGAAACCGGTGCCCATCCCGGCGCCTCCTTCGCAACAGGTCCCCGGAAACGGAACTCATCAGGGAGGAACGCAGTAATGTCGCTGACGGCTGGACCCTTTCGAGCAGGATGGTGGCCGCTCTGCGCGCTCCTGGTCGCCTCGCCGTCACCGGCTTCAGAGCTGACGCCGCCGGCCGTGCGCGATCACGCAGACCAGACCTTCCAACATCTCCAAATGCAAGGCCGGGCGCAATCGCCGACCAATGCAGCCCAAGCAACACCCGCGCAAGCCACATCGAACGCAGAGGAGTTGCTGACCGGCCAGGGACAGGGCGACCTGAGCAAAGGCAAACTCGTCTGTCAGCGCGTCTCCGAGCTGGCAGCCCGGGCCGACATTGCCAAACAAATCCGCGTGCTGGTGAAGGAACATGCCACCGATCGCCTGCGCGAACGCACCGGTCGAGAGGCCGAGCAGGATATCGAAGTCGTGCGGGAGGAAATCGTTCAGGAATATTTGCAGGGCGTCCGGATCGTCGCACGCCACACCGATGAAGAAGCCAAGACCTGTTCTGCAACAGCCGTCATGCCGAAGCCCCGCCTGTCCACACCCGCGTCCACGGAATCGAACGGCCGCGAGCCGGCAGCGCATCGCTGAACCACCTGATCAAATCCACAGCTCCTCCATTGAACTTCGCGCTCCGTTTCGGGTAAGACAATCTTCCCATGCCAATCGAAAACAATTTTCAGCACGACGAGCTCTCCCGCAAAAACCCCGGCGACCGGCTGACCTACGCGGACTGGACCACGCCGCCCGACGCCGACTCCCCGGCCTGGCAGGAGGCGATGAGCCAGCTCGGCCAGAAACTGTCACAAGCCGGTGTGCGGCTGATCATGTTTCTGCATGGCGCCATCCCCGGCACCGATGTCTTCGGCTTGGGACGGCTCGATGAAGTGGGCGGGCTCAAGCGGGGCTATTCACGCGGCATCTCCGGCCTGGATTCTCTCCTCTCGTTCATGCGGGAAGGCACAAATGGCATCACCCCGCTGCCGGGCGGCATGAAGCCGCCCCTGGCCAACGATGAGGCCACGAAGACCCTGCTCGACAGCCAGATCGGCGACGCGGGAAACTTTACGACCGCCACGGTCGAACAATGCCGGAAAGCCCTGAATCAGAAACTCGCCACACCCATCACCTGCATCCGGGAACTCTGGTCCAGCGAACACCATCACCTCGGCCGCGCTCTGGCCGCCTGCCGGCTGTTGGACCGCTTGCGCGTGCTCGTCGGCGAACAACATCTAGGCGCCGGCGACCGCATCCTGGTTCAAGCCCATGGCCAAGCCGGACTCGTCCTTGCGCTGGCCTCCAATCTCCTCTGCCCTTCGCCGATCACGGGACGGAAGACGTTCTTCGATCTTCTGCTCGCCGCGAATCCACAAGCTCCGGATGCACAGGCCATTCAGCGCATCGACCCGTTATTGACCAATGGCACCTTACTCAATGGCGTGGCCCTCGATATCGTCACATTCGGCACACCGGTGCGGTACGGCTGGGATCCGTCCGGCATCGGCAAGCTGCTCCACATCGTGAACCACCGCAATCTGCGCACCGACGGAAAAACCTGGCTCTCCAAAATGGACTTGCCGCAGATCACCGTCGAAATGCCGATCGCCTGGGGCGGCGACTATGTGCAGGAACTGGCCGTAGCCGGCAGCGATGCCCTGCCCGCTGAAAATGCCAAAGCCGCCAATAAGGCTGTGTGGGAATTGCTGGAACCCTACGATGGGTTCGAACGCTGGGTGGAATGCGCGCGCCGCGCCGGACGTTTCCCGAGCGAAGGCCAGTGCCTGCTGGTCGATTACAAAGATTGCACGAGCTCGACCAACGTCCGCGACCACTACTACGGCCACGCCGCCTATACTCGCGCCAACGCGATGCTGTTCAACTTCAATCAAATTGCCAATCGGTTGTATTGATAAGTCCGAACTCTGACCCCGCCAGGCATTGTTGATCTCCCATCAATGTCCGATGCACACTTTCTACGGGGGAACAGACCGGCCGAACGCGCCTTCCTGCTTGCTCCCGACCTGGTCGTCGAGTAGACTCTCTTTCAGAGTCCGCGTTTGCTCGGAGCCCCGGTTATGTCACCATCACCTCCATCCCCAGACAACGTACGTATTGCCGACAATTTGCGCCGCACGATCGAACTGACGGAGTTAGGCCTGGCCTTGCGCCAGGCCGTGATCGAACAACGAAATGGGCCGGGCGCGGGTGAGGGAATTGCGCAAGTCATGCATGAAATTCGACTGACCAAAGAGCAGGCATGGCAGCAGAGCCAATCCTAGTCCAAGCATTCTCCGACCTCATCACCGACTTCAACCAACGCGGCGTGACCTATGCGCTGGCAGGGGGCTGGGCCTACAGCGCCTTAGTGGAGCCTCGAGCCCAACGGACATCGACCTCCTTATTCTTCTGGATCCGCCTTCACGCGAACAGATACAGACACTCGTCTCATCCCTCTTCGACTCCACCATCATCCATCCGAGCCCTATGGTCTTTCAGGGGATCTCGATTTGGCGCATTGTGGGAATCCGATCTGGCCCCTTGTGTCAGCATAGTTGTCGCGTCCCTCAGCTGAATTCTTAGAAACCACCAGGGGGCGAGACGAGGTCGTGGATGAAGTATTCGTTGGAACGCAAAGAGGCTGTGCTCAAAAAGATGTTGCC